>ERZ1034385.150-NODE-150-length-16557-cov-5.361956_pt1 | contig 16557 bp, 12 predicted proteins | sample MGYA00520612_ERZ1034385 | MGnify/ENA primary metagenome ERZ1034385 (study PRJEB33736, sample SAMEA104288468) | Azolla filiculoides | biome: Urban; feature: water surface; material: ditch water | place: Netherlands | collected 2014 ... | reverse complement strand
ACCTTACGCAGAGCCGAGTTCGGCTTCTTCGGGGTCGTCGTGTAAACGCGGGTGCAAACGCCGCGCTTCTGCGGGTTCTGCTGCAGAGCGGGAACCTTGTTGCGCTTTACCTGTGCCTGGCGAGGCTTGCGGATCAGCTGGTTTACGGTAGGCATATACCCATCCCTTTAAATCTCATCACGTTACCCTTTCGGGCGTTTACACGGGTCAACATCAATGCGCAAAATCAGGGCCTTCCCGGATTGCCCGGACAAAGCCCACGAAAAAGCAGAGGACGCCTTATTACGGCGTCGTGCATGCTGCAAAAAATGCGTCACGTGCGATATAAGAACCTTGTTTGAGGCGAACTTCAGAACGAGTCGTTCCGAAACAGCCAGCCTCACATCGGCCCTGATGGCGGCCCGTTTACTGTCTTCCCCCGTTACAGTCAAGGCCAAAAACGGATTTTTCTTGTTTGGACCCTCCCGCAAAGCCCGGGAACGCAGGGTTTTGCGGCTGATCTGGCAAGGAGGATCTGCCGATTATCACTTTTGTCTGTGTTTTCCAAATGGAAGCGTTTAAGAATCGCTTAACTGGTTCGGACGCATCTCCGCAGGCCGATTCTCTGTCTGTTTCGCGCCACCGACAGGCACTTCAAGCAAGGACTCACATCATGAATGCGCCCGACAACGACAACTCCGCCGATTTGCCGATGGTCTTCATCCTGATCGGCAAGGCCTATGATGACGCAGGCACCGCGATCGACATTCACGTGATGCTGTCTGCTCCGGACGATGATTCTGCTGTACGCGAAACCCTCAATGCACTTGCTGAGGAAGGGTTCGCCGAAGCTGACCTCGATCAGATCGGAACGCTGACGGCGGCACCCGATGACGAACCGCATGCGTCTGCCTACCAGGGCGCACTTCAGGGCGAAGTGGCGATCATCCGTTTCAACTGACAGCGCGACGGGCGACGGATCTTGTTGGAACAATGCCCTCTGTCACACGGATGCCAGACAGTTGAATTACGACGTGCGTCATCATTCTGCACGGATCAAGTCATGAATTTCAGCCGATTCCTTATAATCTCCACCTTCGCATCGACTTTCGCGATTTTCACTCCCGCATATGCGGACGATCAGGCGCAGCCTTTTGTGGACGCGAGCCGCGTGGACCTGTCGCAGCTCCTGCCCCCTCCGCCACCAAACCATTCGCCGATCACGCTTGAGGAGATCGGCGAGATGAAGGCGATCCAGGGCTCCCGCACATCGGCGGCCGCCCAGCGCGCCTCTGCCGATGCGGACGAATCCATCTGGCGCTTTGCAGACGCTGTCGGCGATCCCAAGTTTGACAAGGCGCATCTGCCGAAGTTCAGCGCTTTCTTCAAGCGTGTTGACAGGACGGCGTCTGTCGTCGTCGCCCCTGCCAAGGTACACTGGGCAAGGCCCCGCCCCTATCTTCTCTATCCCGATGTCATCAAACCCATCGTGACTCCGGCATCGACCGGCTCCTACCCCTCGGGTCACACGACATTCGGCACGATGGCAGGCATCATTCTCTCACAGATGCTTCCCGAGCGGCGCGCGCAGATCATGGCGCGTGCGCATGAATACGGCTGGAGCCGCGTTGTCGTGGGTATGCATTATCCAAGCGACACCGAGGCCGGTCGGATTTCGGGTACCGTCATTGCGGGTGCGCTTGCTCACGACGCCGAGTATCGGCGGGAGTTTGAAGACGCGAAGGCCGAATTGCGCAAGGTTCTCGGCCTGAAATAGAGGTTTCCCCGAAACGCGAACCACACAGAGTTGTGCGCAAGCGCTGGAGACAAGTCTCTTCTTTGAAAGGCAAAAGCCGCCCGGATCATCTCCGGGCGGCTTTTTCAATTCAGGTCCTGGCTTGCTTACTCGGCAGCCGGGACAGTTTCGCTGGTCATGCCCTGAAGCATCGGCGTTGCTTCGCCAGCGCCAGTGCCCTTGCGGCGTTCCTCGAGGATCAGTTCGTCGCGCGCGGTGGCGATGCGACGGATCTGCGTCATGGTGCCACCCGTACCAGCCGGGATCAGGCGACCAACGATGACGTTTTCCTTCAGACCCTGCAGGCTGTCCATCTTGCCGGCAACAGCGGCTTCGGTGAGCACCTTCGTCGTTTCCTGGAAGGATGCAGCCGAGATGAACGAAGGCGTCTGCAGCGATGCCTTGGTGATACCGAGCAGAACCGGATCGCCATAGGCAGGCTTCTTGCCCTCTTCGATGAGCGCGTCGTTGACGTTTTCGAGTTCGATACGGTCAACGTTGTCGCCGACGATGTAGGTCGAGTCACCGGCGTCGGTGATTTCAACCTTCTGGAGCATCTGACGGACAATCACTTCGATGTGCTTGTCGTTGATGACCACGCCCTGCAGACGGTAGACTTCCTGGATTTCGTTGACCAGGTACGAAGCGAGTGCTTCGACGCCCTTGATCGCCAGGATGTCGTGCGGCGCCGGGTTACCGTCGAGGATGTAATCACCCTTTTCGATGTAGTCGCCATCCTGAAGATGGAAGGGCTTGCCCTTCGGGATCAGGTATTCGACCGGCTCGACACCGTCTTCCGCCGGCTCGATCACGATGCGGCGCTTGTTCTTGTAGTCGCGGCCGAAGCGGATCGTACCATCGATCTCAGCGATGATGGCGTGGTCCTTCGGACGGCGTGCTTCGAACAGTTCAGCAACGCGCGGCAGACCACCGGTGATGTCCTTGGTCTTGGCGCTTTCCATCGGGATACGTGCAAGCACGTCACCCTGGCTGACCTTGGAGCCCGGTTCAACGGAGAGGATCGCATCCACCGAGAGGAGGAAGCGGGCTTCACCGCCACGAGACAGCTTGGCAATCGCGCCGTTCTTGTCCTTGATGACAATAGCCGGCTTGAAGTCGATACCGCGCGGGGTCGAACGCCAGTCGATAACCTGACGCTTGGTGATGCCAGTGGATTCGTCGGCAGACTCGAGAACGGAGATACCGTCCACAACGTCTTCGAATTCGACCGTACCTTCGACTTCCGTGAGCATCGGACGGGTGTAGGCGTCCCACTCTGCGAGACGCTGACCGCGCTTCACCTTGTCACCATCGTCGACCAAGATCTTCGAGCCGTAAGCAACGCGCTGCGAGGACCGCTCAACGCCACGTTCGTCAAGGATCGTGATCGCCATGTTGCGGCCCATGGCAATGAGGTTGCCTTCGGAGTTGCGCAGCATGTTGCGGTTCTTGATCTGCACGGTGCCTTCGTACGAGGCTTCCAGGTACGAGGAGTCAACCACGGTTGCCGTGCCACCAAGGTGGAACGTGCGCATGGTGAGCTGCGTGCCCGGTTCACCGATCGACTGCGCAGCGATAACGCCTACAGCTTCGCCCATGTTGACCGGCGTACCGCGAGCAAGGTCGCGGCCGTAGCAGACCGAGCAAACGCCCGTCTGAACTTCGCAGGTCAGAGCAGAACGGATGCGGATCGACTGGATCCCAGCCTTTTCGATCTCGACAACGTCGGCTTCCATGATCATCGTGCCCGCCTTGACGATGTTCGCACCGGTAATCGGATGATCGATATCATCCAGAGCCGTGCGGCCAAGAACGCGTGCACCGATGGAAGCAACAACCTGACCGGCGTCAACGATCGCCGTCATGGTCAGACCATTTTCGGTGCCGCAATCCACGAGGTTCACGATGCAGTCCTGAGCAACGTCAACGAGACGACGCGTCAGGTAACCGGAGTTTGCCGTCTTCAGGGCGGTGTCTGCGAGACCCTTACGGGCACCGTGCGTCGAGTTGAAGTACTCGTTCACGGTCAGGCCTTCCTTGAAGTTCGAAATGATCGGCGTTTCGATGATCGAACCGTCCGGACGGGCCATAAGGCCGCGCATGCCGCCGAGCTGACGCATCTGGTTCGGTGAACCGCGGGCACCCGAGTGGCTCATCATGTAGATGGAGTTCATCGGCTTCTGGCGGTTGGTTGCCGGGTCGAATTCGACAGCCTTAATGCGGGCCATCATCTCTTCGGCGACCTTCTCGGTTGCCTTGCCCCAGGCGTCAACAACCTTGTTGTACTTCTCGCCCTGAGTGATCAGGCCGTCGTTGTACTGCTGCTCGTATTCCTTGACCAGCGATTCCGTGTCGTCGACGATCTTGGCCTTGGCATCCGGGATCACCATGTCGTCCTTGCCGAACGAAATGCCGGCGCGGCAGGCATGGGCAAAGCCGAGCTGCATGATGCGGTCGCAGAAAATGACCGTGTCCTTCTGGCCGCAGTGACGGTAGACCGAGTCGATCATCTTGGAGATGTTCTTCTTGGTCATTTCCTGGTTGCAGATGTCGAACGGAACGTTGACGTTCTTCGGCAGAAGTTCGCCGATGAGCATACGGCCCGGGGTCGTTTCGAAGATCTTGGAAACCGGCTTGCCGTCGGCGTCAACCGTCTTGAAGCGGCCCTTGATCTTGGTGTGCAGCGTGACGACCTTGTTTTCCAGAGCGTGATGCAGTTCACCGAGGTCGGAGAAGGCCATGCCTTCGCCCGGCTCGTTCTGGTTCAAGATCGACAAATAGTAGAGGCCGAGAACCATGTCCTGCGAAGGAACGATGATCGGCGCGCCGTTTGCCGGGTGCAGGATGTTGTTGGTCGACATCATCAGCACGCGGGCTTCAAGCTGGGCTTCAAGCGACAGCGGAACGTGAACAGCCATCTGGTCGCCGTCGAAGTCGGCGTTGAAGGCCGTGCAGACGAGCGGATGCAGCTGGATGGCCTTGCCTTCGACCAGCATGGGTTCGAAGGCCTGGATGCCCAGGCGGTGCAGCGTCGGCGCACGGTTCAGGAGAACCGGATGCTCGCGGATCACTTCGTCGAGGATATCCCAGACTTCCGGCTTTTCCTTTTCAACCAGCTTCTTGGCCTGCTTGACGGTCGAGGAATAACCCTTGGCGTCGAGGCGGGCGTAGATGAACGGCTTGAAGAGTTCGAGCGCCATCTTCTTCGGCAGGCCGCATTGGTGCAGCTTCAGTTCCGGGCCGGTCACGATGACCGAACGGCCGGAATAGTCGACGCGCTTGCCGAGAAGGTTCTGGCGGAAGCGGCCCTGCTTGCCCTTGAGCATGTCGGACAGCGACTTCAGCGGACGCTTGTTGGCGCCGGTGATGACACGGCCGCGACGGCCGTTGTCGAACAGCGCATCAACAGATTCCTGCAGCATGCGCTTTTCGTTGCGGATGATGATGCCCGGAGCGCGCAGTTCGATCAGGCGCTTCAGACGGTTGTTACGGTTGATGACGCGACGATAGAGATCGTTCAGGTCAGACGTTGCGAAACGGCCACCATCGAGCGGAACCAGCGGACGCAGATCCGGCGGGATCACCGGAACGACCTTCATGATCATCCATTCCGGACGGTTGCCCGACTCCAGGAAGTTTTCGACGATCTTGAGACGCTTCATCAGCTTCTTCTGCTTGAGATCCGACGTCGTGTCGGCAAGCTCGGAGCGCAGGTCGCCAGCGATCTTTTCCAGCTCCATCGAAGCCAGGAGATCGTAGATGGCTTCGGCGCCGATCATCGCAGTGAACTGATCTTCGCCGAATTCGTCGACGGCGATCATGTACTCTTCTTCGGACAGGAGCTGATGCTCCTTGAGCGAGGTGAGGCCAGGCTCGGTCACGATGTAGTTTTCGAAGTACAGGACGCGCTCGATATCCTTCAGCGTCATGTCGAGCAGCGTGGAAATGCGGCTCGGCAGAGACTTGAGGAACCAGATGTGGGCAACCGGAGCAGCGAGCTCGATATGGCCCATGCGCTCGCGGCGAACGCGCGACAGCGTGACTTCAACGCCGCACTTTTCGCAGATGATGCCCTTGTACTTCATGCGCTTGTACTTGCCGCAAAGGCATTCGTAGTCCTTGATCGGCCCGAAGATGCGCGCGCAGAAGAGACCGTCACGCTCAGGCTTGAACGTACGATAGTTGATGGTTTCCGGCTTCTTGATCTCGCCGTAAGACCAGGAAAGGATTTTTTCAGGCGACGCGATCGAAATCCGGATGGAATCGAAGACCTGCGCAGGTGCCTGCGGATTGAAAAGATTCATGACCTCTTGGTTCATGCCTGTCTCCTTTTAGGGCCAGGGGCCCATCTGCAACCTCGTCCGGCTGATACCCGGGAGCCGGAAGGTTGCTATTAAAACGTGATAGCCGCCAATTGCGGCAACAATCCCCTCGCCCGCCTCATCGGCCAGGTTCGGAGAAGCCACGCGCAAGTGACGGCGCGTGGCCCACATTTTATTCTGCTGCGTCGGGCAGCTGGTCCGCGGCAACCGCGTTCGGGTCGACCTTGGTGTTTTCGAGTTCCACCGAGAGACCGAGCGAACGCATTTCCTTGACGAGAACGTTGAACGATTCCGGAATACCGGCCTCGAACGTATCGTCGCCACGAACGATGGCTTCGTAGACCTTAGTACGGCCAGCCACGTCGTCCGACTTGACGGTGAGCATTTCCTGCAGGGTGTATGCAGCACCGTAAGCTTCGAGCGCCCAGACTTCCATTTCCCCGAAGCGCTGACCGCCGAACTGCGCCTTACCACCGAGCGGCTGCTGGGTGACGAGCGAGTAAGGACCGATCGAACGGGCATGGATCTTGTCATCGACCAGGTGGTTGAGCTTGATCATGTACATGTAGCCAACGGTCACCTGACGGTCGAAAGCTTCGCCGGTACGGCCATCATACAAGGTCGACTGACCCGACGGGTTGAGACCCGCCTTCGTCAGCATCTCGGACACGTCGCTTTCATGCGCACCGTCGAAGACCGGGGTCGCGATGGAAACACCGCGCTTGGCTTCTTCGGCAAGACGAACCAGCGATTCATCGTCGAAGGACGAGACCTCGTTATGCTGTTCCGAGGCATAGATACCGGTCAGTTCGTTGCGCAGGTCGGTGATGTCCATATGCTTGCGGTAGTCTTCAAGCATCTGGCCGATCTTCTTACCCATGCCGGCACAAGCCCAGGCAAGGTGGGTTTCGAGAATCTGACCGACGTTCATGCGCGACGGCACGCCGAGCGGGTTCAGCACGACGTCAACATGCGTACCGTCTTCCAGGAACGGCATGTCTTCGATCGGCAGGATGCGCGAAACGACACCCTTGTTCCCGTGACGGCCGGCCATCTTGTCGCCCGGCTGGATCTTGCGCTTCACAGCGACGAAGACCTTGACCATCTTCATGACGCCCGGAGGCATTTCGTCGCCGCGCTGGACCTTTTCGACCTTGTCCATGAAGCGCTGTTCAAGGCGCGACTTGGATTCGTCGTACTGGCCACGGAGCGCTTCGATTTCGCCCTGCACCTTTTCGTCTTCGACAGCGAACATCCACCACTGCGAGCGGGGATATTCGGTGATGACGGCTTCGGAGAGTTCAACACCCTTCTTGAAGCCCTTCGGGCCTGCAACGGACATGTGACCCTTGAGCATGCCGAGAAGGCGGCCGTAGACGTTACGGTCGAGGATCGCCTGTTCGTCATCACGGTCCTTGGCGAGGCGTTCGATTTCCTCGCGCTCGATCGCCATCGCACGTTCGTCCTTCTCAACGCCGTGGCGATTGAAGACGCGAACTTCGACGACGGTGCCGAACGTGCCCGGAGGCATGCGCATGGACGTGTCGCGGACGTCGGAAGCCTTTTCACCGAAGATGGCGCGCAGAAGCTTTTCTTCCGGCGTCATCGGGCTTTCGCCCTTCGGGGTGATCTTGCCGACCAGGATATCACCCGGCTGAACCTCGGCACCGATGTAAACGATACCGGCTTCGTCGAGGTTGCGCAGCGCTTCTTCCGAAACGTTCGGAATGTCGCGGGTGATTTCTTCCGGACCGAGCTTGGTGTCACGGGCCATGACTTCGAATTCCTCGATATGGATCGAGGTGAAGACGTCTTCCGAGACGATACGCTCCGACATGAGGATCGAGTCTTCATAGTTGTAGCCGTTCCACGGCATGAACGCGACGAGCGCGTTGCGGCCGAGAGCCAGGTCGCCGAGGTCGGTCGACGGACCGTCCGCGATGATGTCGCCCTTGTTCAGAACGTCGCCGACGTTGACCAGCGGGCGCTGGTTGACGCAGGTGTTCTGGTTGGAACGCTGGAACTTCTGCAGGCGATAGATATCAACACCAGACTTCGACGGATCGAGATCTTCGGTGGCGCGGATAACGATACGCGTTGCGTCAACCTGGTCGACCACACCACCACGGCGGGCAGCGATAGCGGCGCCGGAGTCGCGAGCCACGACCGGCTCCATGCCGGTGCCCACGAACGGAGCTTCGGCACGCAGAAGCGGAACGGCCTGACGCTGCATGTTCGAGCCCATGAGAGCGCGGTTGGCGTCGTCGTTTTCCAGGAACGGGATGAGTGCGGCTGCGACCGAAACGAGCTGCTTCGGCGAAACGTCCATCAGGTTGATGGTGTCGCGCGGGGCCAGCATAACGTCACCGGCGTGACGGCAGACAACGAATTCTTCAACGAAGGCATTGCTTTCGTCGAGGACGGCGTTTGCCTGGGCAACGTAATACTTGGCCTCTTCCATGGCGGAGAGGTAGATCACATCGTTCGTCACCTTGCCGTCAACGATCTTGCGGTACGGGCTTTCAATGAAGCCGTACTTGTTGACGCGTGCGAAGGTTGCCAGCGAGTTGATCAGACCGATGTTCGGGCCTTCCGGCGTTTCGATCGGGCAGATACGGCCGTAGTGGGTCGGATGAACGTCGCGGACTTCGAAGCCTGCGCGCTCGCGGGTCAGACCGCCCGGGCCAAGTGCCGAGAGACGGCGCTTGTGGGTGATTTCCGAAAGCGGGTTCACCTGGTCCATGAACTGCGACAGCTGCGAGGAGCCGAAGAATTCGCGAACGGCAGCAGCTGCCGGCTTCGCGTTGATCAGGTCCTGCGGCATGACCGTGTCGATTTCGATCGAGGACATACGTTCCTTGATCGCGCGCTCCATGCGGAGCAGACCGAGACGGTACTGGTTTTCCATCAGTTCGCCGACCGAACGGACACGACGGTTGCCGAGGTTGTCGATGTCGTCGATTTCGCCGCGGCCATCGCGGAGTTCGACAAGCATCTTCACAACGGCAACGATATCGTCCTTGCGCAGAACGCGAACCGTGTCGTCGACGCTGAGGTCGAGACGCATGTTCATCTTCACGCGGCCAACGGCCGAAAGGTCGTAGCGCTCTGCGTCGAAGAACAGCGACTGGAACATGGCCTCAGCCGATTCCATGGTCGGCGGTTCACCCGGACGCATGACGCGGTAGATGTCGAACAGCGCATCCTGGCGCGACTCGTTCTTGTCGGCCGAAAGCGTGTTGCGGATGTAGGCGCCAACATTGATGTGGTCGATGTCGAGAACCGGGATCTCGTCGAAACCGGCGTCCAGAACAACGCGAAGCGTCTTCTCGTCAAGCTCGTCGCCGGCTTCGAGGAAGATTTCACCGGTCTTCATGTTGACCAGGTCTTCGGCCAGATATGCGCCGTAGAGATCTTCGTCGGAGGCCTTGAGTGCCTTGAGGCCCTTTTCGGACAGCTGGCGGAGCAGACGCGGGGTCAGCTTCTTGCCAGCTTCGACGACAACTTCGCCGGTGTCGGCGTCGACGAGGTCTGTCGTCGTCTTGGAGCCCTTGAGAGCGTCCGGCTGGAACGGAATACGCCAACCCTTGCCATCACGCTGATAAACCAGCTTGTTGTAGAAGGTCGACAGGATTTCCTCGCCATCCATGCCGAGTGCCATCAGCAGGGAGGAGACCGGAAGCTTGCGGCGACGGTCGATACGTGCATGCACGATGTCCTTGGCGTCGAATTCGATGTCGAGCCAGGAACCGCGATACGGGATGACGCGTGCTGCGAAGAGCAGTTTGCCGGAGGAGTGCGACTTGCCCTTGTCGTGGTCGAAGAACACGCCCGGGGAGCGGTGCATCTGCGAAACGATAACGCGCTCGGTACCGTTGACGATGAACGTCGCGTTGTCGGTCATGAGCGGCATGTCGCCCATGTAGACGGACTGTTCCTTGATGTCCTTGATCGACTTGGCGCCGGTGTCCTCGTCAATATCGAACACGATGAGGCGCAGCGTCACCTTCAGCGGTGCAGCATAGGTCAGGTCGCGCTGGCGGCATTCGTCAACGTCGAACTTCGGCGGCTCGAATTCGTAGGATACAAACTCCAGCATGGACGCGCCGGAAAAGTCGGTGATCGGGAAAACCGACTTGAAAACGGCCTGAAGACCCTCATCCGGGCGGCCGCCCTTGGGTTCTTCAACCATTAGAAACTGATCATAAGACGCCTTCTGAACCTCGATGAGGTTCGGCATTTCGGCGACTTCGGGGATTTTACCAAAAAACTTGCGTACGCGCCTGCGACCGTTGAACGAAAGGGTCTGAGCCATCGTCGCTCCTTCAATATATGCATCCGGGCCTGCAACGGACGGACAACCACTGGCCAGGTGGCTCCATCGATATGAATTCATTCAATCTCGTTCTGTCGTGGAGTCTTGCGGCCGGATTGCCGGAAACTCCATTTCAGAACCATCCTCTTGAAGAACCCATTACCCAAAAGCCCGGCGTGGGCTTTTGGGTAAAAAGTTCAATCACGATCAGACGAACGGGAGGCGGCGAACCGCCTCCCGGTAATCAGCAAGATTACTTGACGTCAACCTTGGCGCCAGCTTCTTCAAGCTTCTTCTTGAGGTCAGCAGCTTCGCCCTTGGAAACAGCTTCCTTGACCGGCTTCGGAGCGCCTTCAACGAGGTCCTTGGCTTCCTTGAGGCCCAGGCCGGTGATAGCGCGGACTTCCTTGATGACGTTGATCTTGTTGGCGCCAGCGTCAACGAGGATAACGTCGAATTCGGTCTTTTCTTCTTCAGCAGCAGCAGCAGCGCCACCACCAGCAGCAACGGCAGCAACGGCTACCGGAGCAGCGGCAGAAACGCCCCACTTTTCTTCGAGCAGCTTGGAAAGCTCAGCAGCTTCCAGGACGGTGAGAGCCGAAAGGTCTTCTACGATCTTAGCGAGATCAGCCATTTTCTTACTTCCTTAGTGTTCGGTTCGAACGATTTGGTTAAATGCAGCGAAAAACCGCCTTAAGCGGCTTCGTCCTTCTTGGCATACGCAGCAAACACGCGAGCAAGCTGGCTTGCAGGAGCCTGAACCACACCAGCGATACGAGTCGCAGGCGTCTGGATCATACCCAGCAGCTTTGCACGCAGCTCATCGAGAGACGGCAGAGTCGCAAGCGACTTTACAGCGTCCGCGTTGAGCGCAGTTGCGCCCATGGCACCACCGAGGATAACGAGCTTGTCGTTGCCCTTGGCGAAATCCATGACAACCTTCGGTGCTACGATCGGATCATTCGAGTAGGCGATCAGCGTCTGCCCCTTGAAGAGATCCGAAATGTTTTCCGAAGGCGTACCCTGAAGAGCAATCTTGGCCAGGCGGTTCTTCGCGACTTTGACGGTGCCGCCAGCTGCGCGCATCTTCGAACGGAAGTCGTTCATTTGCGCAACCGTAACACCGGCGTAGTGGGCCACGACGACTGAACCCGAAGCATTGAAGACTTCGTTCAGCTCCGTGACGAATTCGCGTTTTTCCGCTCTTTCCACTGCCTATCTCCAGTTGGCCGTCCCCGCAATTACGGGAAATCGGCCGGTTACCTTTTGCTACTCGAGGATCACTATGATCCGCGAGCAACGCTCGAGGATCCTGTCCCCTCGCGCCCGGACAACCGGAACACAAGGTAACCGAGGTTCGAACCGGACCGTTCCGCCATTGGCGGCAAATCCGTTCTTACCCGTCTCATGCAGGCAAAGTGATTAAGGCAAACCACCTGCAATCTCGGACAGGAGTTTCAGGCTTTCGCCTGAAAATTCCGGCCCCTCAGTGAGGCCGGAAACTTTTCAAGATCGCTGCGAGGCAGCGATCAAAACCTTGAAAATCAGGCTGCCGTTACGGAGCCGATTTCAACCTTGACGCCCGGACCCATGGTCGAGGACAGGGCAACCTTCTTGACGTAATTGCCCTTGGCGCCTGCCGGCTTTGCCTTGATGACAGCATCGGCAAATGCCTTGATGTTTTCTTCAAGCGCCTTGGCGTCGAACGATGCCTTGCCAACGCCGGCGTGAATGATGCCGGCCTTTTCGACGCGGAACTCAACAGCGCCGCCCTTGGAGGCTTCAACAGCCGACTTGACGTCCATCGTCACGGTGCCAACCTTCGGGTTCGGCATCATGCCGCGCGGGCCGAGAACCTTACCGAGACGGCCGACGAGCGGCATCATGTCCGGGGTTGCGATGCAGCGATCGAACTCGATCTTGCCACCCTGGACGATTTCAACGAGGTCTTCTGCGCCGACGATGTCTGCACCAGCAGCCTTGGCTTCGTCAGCCTTGGCGCCACGTGCGAAAACGGCAACGCGAACCGTACGGCCAGTGCCGTTCGGCAGGTTGACCACGCCGCGAACCATCTGGTCAGCGTGACGCGGGTCAACGCCGAGGTTCATGGCGATTTCGATGGTTTCGTCGAACTTGGCGACGGCACGAGCCTTGACCAGGTCAACAGCCTCGGTGAGACCGTAAGCCTTGTTCGGGTCGATCCCTTCGCGGGTCTTCTGAGTGCGCTTAGCGAGCTTTGCCATGTTATGCCACCACTTCCAGGCCCATGGCGCGGGCGGAGCCCTCGATCATGGCCATTGCGCCTTCGATATCGGCAGCGTTGAGATCCTTCATCTTGGCTTCGGCGATCGTCTTGATCTGAGCCTTGGTCAGCTTGCCGACCGTAGCGCCCTTGCCCGGGGTCTTGGAACCCGAAGTGATCTTCGCTTCCTTCTTCAGCCAGTAGCTAACCGGCGGCTGCTTCATGGCAAACGTGAAGGACTTGTCCTGGTAATAGGTGATGACGACCGGGATCGGCATACCCTTTTCCATTTCCTGCGTCGCGGCGTTGAACGCCTTGCAGAATTCCATGATGTTAATGCCACGCTGACCAAGCGCCGGGCCGATCGGCGGGGACGGGTTTGCCGATCCTGCCTTGACCTGAAGCTTGAGCTGGCCTGCAACTTTCTTAGCCATTTCTCTGCCTTTCAATCTCACCCCTTGAGGGGCTGTCTTGCCGGGACATGCCCGGCGGCTGCGGTTGCGTGGTACGGCATCAAATGGAGCCGGCTAAGCCCCTCACCTTCCACGCGTGATCAGCGAACGGCCAAGCCGCCCGCCAAAACTTAAAGCTTCTCGACCTGTCCGTATTCCAGCTCGACCGGCGTTGCGCGGCCGAAAATGGATACTTCGACCTTGAGGCGCGAACGCTCTTCATCGACATCCTGAACCGTGCCGTTGAACGACGCGAACGGACCGTCGGAAACGCGAACCTGTTCGCCGATTTCAAACGAAACCGAAGGCTTCGGACGCTCGACGCCATCCTGCACCTGATTAAGGATGCGGTCGGCTTCGCTGTCCGGGATCGGAACAGGCTTCGAGTCGGAGCCAAGGAACCCGGTCACCTTCGGCGTGTTCTTGATCAGATGGAACGCCTCATCCGTGAGGTTTGCACGCACCAGAACATAGCCCGGGAAAAACTTGCGCTCGCTGTCAACCTTGCGGCCGCGGCGAACTTCAACAACCTTCTCGGTCGGCACCAGAATCTTCTCAAACAGGTGGCTCAAGCCCTTCTGGCGAGCCTTGTTCTCGATGTCCTCGGCGACCTTCTTTTCAAAGTTCGAATATGCGTGGACGATGTACCAGCGCGATGCCATGTTCAAATCCGCCCGTTTACTTGCCGACGTTCAGCACGAGGCTGATGAGAAAGCCAAAAAGCTGGTCCGCGCCAAAGAAGAACGCAGCCGCGAAGAAACCCATGGCAAACACCATCAGCGTGGAGATCACCGTCTCGCGCTGGGAAGGCCAAGTTACTTTTAACGTCTCGGAGCGAACCTGCTGCAGAAACGTGAATGGATTCAACTTCGATGCCATTGATGCCTACGCCATTAAGGCGCGTAAAGCCGATTGCTCAGCCCCACGCGCCGCGTGTCTGTTATGAGCCTACATAAACGCCGATTCCCCTTTTAACAAGAGGCCACCTGCATTTGTGTAATCTTTTCACCCGGGCACTTCAAACCGGCAACCTGTGAAGTTTAGCCCTTCTCCGTGCGTCGAGGCGTTTCCACCGACAGGAAAATGGCAGGGGCAGAGGGGCTCGAACCCCCGACCTGCGGTTTTGGAGACCGCCGCTCTACCAACTGAGCTATACCCCTTCAAGGTTGCGTGCGTGGCCTGGACCCGCCCGAACGACGGGGTACATATTCAGTTTGCGCGGGAATGACAAGCACCTTTGGCGCAATTCTCCGATTTTCTTCAGTTCGTTCGCTATCCCGCAGGTCACCCTTTGGTGATATGATCCGGAGAGGTGATTTGCGCGATCCTTGCATCTTGAATGATCCCTGCCGCGCATAGGAGGACGGCCATGGTACAGTTTCGCGACCAGATGATTGCCCAGTCGGAGTTTGATGACGTCGATCTCGAAAGTTCCCGCTTCAGCAACGTGAACCTCGACAAGCTTTCCATCAGCAATGCGAGCGCGTGTGACGCGACATTTCGGGATGTGGCGATGTCAGGCGCGACACTCCAGCATGTGGACCTGAAGCGCGCCGCTGTCATAGATGTCGATTTCTCGCACTCGCGATTCTCGGGCGTCAACCTGCGGCACGTGGAGATAACGGACGCAGAGATCGTTGGCCTCAGGATCAATGGTCACCTTTTGAGCGATCTGATCGCCCTTGTGGACGCGGCCCACGCGCAGGCAAAATAATAAAGGCCAACGCGGGCAGACGCCCCATCGACCTTTCGCTCTGATTTATCCGCCTGATGAAATCAGACGTATTTACGCCAGTCGTGCTCTTCCTTGAAGCCGAGGACTTCGCGGATCTTGCGATTGGAGATGAGGCCCTCCTTCGGGCCCATTTCGCGCTTGAACTTGACTCCAGGGAAGAAACGATCAGCAAGCTGCTGCGGCGTCAGATCCGTCGTCAGGGTATCATTGGTCGCGTTGAAGACCTGATAGCCAAGTCCATCCTTCTCGACGCAGAGGTGGACGATCTGTGCGAGATCCCGCGCATCAATGTAGCACCAGGCGTTGCGGATGCGGATCTCCGGATTTGCGACAAAACCCGGAAAGCGCTCATATTCCTGTGGCTCGATCACATTGCCTATGCGCAGTGCATAGACGTCAGCGCCGGTTCTTTCCGCGAAGGCGCGGGCCGTCTTTTCGTTGACGACCTTCGACAGGCCGTAGCTGTCCATGGGATCGACATCATACTCTTCATCAAAGGGCAGATAGTGCGGCATGCGCTCGCCTTCTGCAAAACAGATGCCGAATGTTGTCTCGCTTGAGGCGACGATAACCTTGCGGATGCCGAGCTTCACGGCGGCTTCAATCACATTATACGTGCCCATCACGTTGACCCGGAAGGTCTCGTTGTCAGGCTTGATGAGGATGCGGGGGATTGCCGCGAAATGCACGACTGCATCAAAGGGCTGCACGCCCCTGCCCGCTTCAAGATCCGGAAAGTCGCGGTGCATGCTGAGCGCGTTGAAAACCTGCCCCGAATCCGTGATGTCGACGATCAGGTTCGTGACACCCGGATAATCCAGCGGCGTCAGGTCGATATTGTGAATTTCATAGCCTTTGGCCAACAGCCACGGAATAACGTGGCGGCCGGCCTTGCCGGAGCCACCGGTGAACAGAATTCGCTTTTTCATGGGGTCTCCTCCCGCAAGAACAGGACAGTGTTGGGGTGGTCTTAGCTATGGTGGGTAACGCACACACTACCCCCGCGGTTCACCCTGACAAGGGCAAAATTTATCAAATGCCGCATCTCTCTCGCGCCTTTCCGAGAAGTCGGATAAGCTCAAGGCGTTGCACAACCAATTGGGGGATTGAAATGCTCCGGAAGTTCATGGGCGCAGCTGCGATTGGCCTGCTGCTGGCAGGCTCTGCCGGCATCGCCAAGGCTGATGACCTCGTCGACGAATACAACGCCTATATCGCCAATGACGATCTCTATAACTCCAATGGGGAACGCCTGAACGAGCCATGGCAGATCATCCGCCAGGATCGCGCCAACTACTACAAATATGGCATCCGTCAGGATGGCGATGAAGCAGACCAGTTCTTCTCATCCGTCGCCAACCGCGCGAAGGCCGAACGGATGATCCGCGACGGCAGTATCACTCGCGAAGCGCGCCGACGCTTGCTGCGTGGTGACTGCATGATCAACGTGAAGGTCTATCAAAGTGACGACGGCGATTATCTGGATATCACCGTGAACTGAGGAAGGCTTCCGCCCTGCCCGTCTGTACGACGCCAAACTGAAACAGTGCAAACCCGCCGGTTTCCGGCGGGTTTTGCTTTTTGGCCATGCCCCCTTGATCGCAGACAGCAAAAAACCCCGCTGTCGCCAGCGGGGTTTCGATCAGTCCCTTGCGGGTACCAAATTACTCGACGATGGAGGCTACGATGCCGGCGCCGACGGTACGGCCGCCTTCGC
>ERZ1034385.87-NODE-87-length-28453-cov-46.726107_pt1 | contig 28453 bp, 17 predicted proteins | sample MGYA00520612_ERZ1034385 | MGnify/ENA primary metagenome ERZ1034385 (study PRJEB33736, sample SAMEA104288468) | Azolla filiculoides | biome: Urban; feature: water surface; material: ditch water | place: Netherlands | collected 2014 ... | reverse complement strand
AGCGAATTCTCAATCTAGCCAATTCTGCTAAATTGTAGTCTGTAGCCTCTTGAGCGAGTAAAATATTAATAAAGGGGCGATCTCGATTGTAAAGAGGATGTTGTTGGTCTTTACTTGCTGAAGATTCTGTCATAATTGTTACAACGGATAGGATTTCAGATTCATCAAGCTTAGAGGCTTAACCGTCTATCTAGTACAGGAAAGCGGTAATCAAAATACCGGAAGCCAAAATAGGCTAAAAGTTTAGGTCATCAGCGTTTTGAAGTTTTGAGTTTTCATTTTTAGTTCTGCACAACGACTGATGACGGCAACTACACCCTAGCTCATACGGCTCTCACCACTGTCATCTAATTTTAAATAAAGATACATTATCTTTAAGAAAATACAAAAAACTTTAGATAAGGGTGAACTTTATCTCACCCAAAGTCCAAGCAGCAAGGGAGCAAGAACCCGCTATGTTTGAACACTTCACGTCCGAAGCCATTAGGGTAATTATGTTAGCTCAGGAGGAAGCACGCCGCCTGGGACACAATTTCGTAGGCACTGAACAAATTCTCCTGGGTTTAATGGGAGAAGGAACCGGAGTGGCTGCGAAAGTGCTAGCTGAGTTGGGTGTTACCCTGAAAGATGCGCGTCGGGAAGTAGAGAAAATTATTGGTCGGGGTTCTGGTTTTGTTCCGCCGGAAATTCCTTTTACACCAAAAGTAAAAAGTCTGTTTGAGCAATCTTTTAGAGAAGCTCATAGTCTTGGACACAACTACATAAACACTGAACATTTATTGTTAGGTTTAACTGAAGCCGGGGAAGGAGTGGCGGCCAAAGTTCTGCAAAATTTGGGAGTTGAGTTGCAAGGTATCCGTGCTGCTGTTATTAGTCGTTTGGGTGAAGATGTAACTGTTTTCGCAGGCACTGTAAGCGGGTCTAAGCGTAATCAAAACCTAAGTATAGAAGAGTTTGGTAGAAATCTGACCAAAATGGCTCAGGATGGCAAGCTTGATCCTGTTGTTGGTCGTCAACGAGAAATTGAGCGCACGGTGCAAATTTTGGGTCGTCGCACCAAAAATAACCCGGTTTTAATTGGAGAACCAGGTGTTGGTAAAACTGCTATCGCAGAAGGTTTAGCCCAACGTATCATTAACCAAGATGTACCAGAAGTGCTGTTGAACAAGCAAGTCATCAGTCTGGACATGGGTTTACTAGTAGCTGGAACTCGTTTCCGTGGCGACTTTGAGGAACGCCTGAAAAAAATCATGGATGAAATTCGATCAGAAGGCAATATCATCCTGGTGATTGATGAAATTCACACCTTAGTCGGTGCAGGTGGTACAGAAGGCGGTTTAGATGCAGCTAACATCCTGAAACCAGCTTTAGCAAGAGGTGAACTCCAATGTATTGGGGCAACCACCTTGGATGAATACCGTAAACACATTGAGCGTGATGCGGCTTTAGAACGGCGTTTTCAACCAATTTTGGTGGGAGAACCTTCTGTAGGAGAAACCATTGAGATTCTCTATGGGTTGCGTAGTGCTTATGAACAACATCATAAAGTCACCATCTCTGATGCAGCTGTAGTAGTAGCAGCACAGTTATCCGATAGATATATTAGTGATCGCTTCCTACCGGACAAAGCTATAGACTTAATTGATGAAGCTGGTTCTCGTGTACGTTTACGTCACTCCCGCATCATCAACAATAAAGAAATCAAACTGCAACTCAAAAACATCAGCAAAGACAAAGCAGAAGCTATCAGAGTTCAGGATTTTGGTAAAGCTAGTAAACTCAATCAAGAAGAACTAGAACTTCAGGCCAAAATAGACTTAGAAGATAACCTGCAAACAGTTAAAGCGATCGTTGACGAAGAAGACATCGCCCAAATCGTTGCCTCTTGGACAGGTGTCCCAGTTAACAAACTCACCGAATCAGAATCAGAGTTACTACTGCACCTAGAAGACACCCTGCACAAACGCCTCATCGGTCAAGAACAAGCAGTTGCAGCCGTTTCTCGTTCCATCCGTCGCGCCCGTGTCGGCTTAAAGAATCCTAAGCGTCCCATCGCCAGCTTTATCTTCTCTGGTCCGACAGGAGTAGGGAAAACCGAACTAGCCAAAGCCCTAGCCGCTTACTTCTTCGGTGCAGGAGATTCCATGATTCGCTTGGATATGTCCGAATACATGGAAAGCCATAACGTTTCCAAACTTATCGGTTCACCTCCAGGTTACGTAGGCTACGACGAAGGCGGACAACTTACAGAAGCAGTAAGACGTAAACCATACACGGTGCTACTTTTCGACGAAATTGAAAAAGCGCACTCTGATGTATTTAATATGCTGCTACAAATCTTGGATGAAGGACACCTCACCGATGCTAAAGGTCGTAAAGTAGACTTCAAGAACACCTTAATCATCTTAACTTCCAATATTGGTTCTAAGGTAATTGAGAAAGGCGGTATCAGTTTAGGCTTTGAATTTGATAATCAAGCCGACGCTAGTTATAACGGTATCCGTAAATTGGTAAATGAAGAACTGAAAGCTTATTTCCGTCCTGAATTCCTCAACCGTGTTGATGATATTATCGTCTTCACCCAGTTGAATAAAGAAGAAGTTAAGCAAATCGCCGAAATCATGCTGCATGATGTTGCTAACCGATTAAAAGACCGAGGAATTAAACTCGAAGTCACAGAAAGCTTCAAAGAACTGGTTGTCAGAGAAGGTTATGACCCAAGCTACGGTGCTAGACCTTTACGTCGAGCTATTATGCGTCTGTTAGAAGATTCTTTAGCTGAGGCTATCTTATCTAGTCACATCCTTGAAGGTGATACAGCCATTGTCGATGTTGATGATGATGGTCAGGTAACAGTCAGAAAAGCAGAAACCCGCGAATTCCTGTTAGCTAATGTTGGCTAAACGGTGAATACCATCTCAACACTAATCGCTTAAAAATCAAAGTATTAAGGGTGAAGGTTAAAGGTTTTTTCTTTACCTTTACTCTTAATGCTTTTGCATTCCTGTATTTTCTGCATATTCTCCAATACTATTCAGATAAGCTTCTTTCTCTCCCCCTATCTCCTATTCCCTTGTTTTAAAATTTGATCTGCAACTGACTCTTAAAAGTTTGATTGCTAAATCGAGTATCACCAGTATCTAAATTCCGAAGTGCACTCCAACTATAACCAAAATCTATATCTACATTTGGAGCTATTTTAGCTGTGCAATGAATTCCTATCCCCTCAAGTCTTGGGTTTAACCAGTAGCACCAACAGTATAATTTTACAATCTTTCCTCTCTACAGCAACAAAACAACAGCCTCTCATTCGTGCTAATACCGCGATGAACTCTCCTTGGTGGCAAGCAAGTCGCACAGAGAAATTCTGATCGGGGTCTACCTATTACTGTCAACCAGAAAGTGAGGTTGGTTAGTAATACTTCTGGTACTTACTGGGTTTCAGAATAGAGGAATTTTTGCAGCGATAGAATTCATTTTTTAATAGTCATTATCAGCCACACAAATACCTTTACATTTAATCCTGTTGGTAGCAGTGCGCTGACAATGAGAACATAGAACTTTTTCGTTTTCTATTTCTTGATTTATCTTGATATTATCGCTTACCTGGAGCTTGTCTTTTTCCATCTGGAGTTTTTCATTCATTTTACACTCCCCTCTCCATTCAAAACTTTGCGAAATACGATTTTATTATCACTCGCCATGTAGAAGTCGCGAGTGCATGCTTCCTGCTCCTAGCTACACTTCGCGTAGATTGCCCGTGTGCGCTCAAAGTGCGGGAGTCCTCATATTTCACCAGTCAAGGTTTGTTCAACATAGTGCAGAAATTGAGGGGGTGATAAAGAACCTAAAAAGCTCCTGTATAAGGGTTATAGCCCTTATAAACTACTGATAAAATGTCCACTTATTGCGAATAAAACTGATGACTTGTTCCATTAATTAAGACCATTCTTTTCGTATCTTTAGGTTTTCTGCTGACGTAGGCGGCTCCTGATAACTGCACACTTAATTGTCAATAAGCACTGTTTTCTTATCAATTTTTCCAAGGGGTCTATCACCTAAAACCTTTGTTATGTGATGGTTTCACCTTGCTTGTTACCCCCTCAAGTGCAGAAACCACCGCTTCCTTATCTCTGGAGCTCAGTTCAGATGGTGATTAGTGCGTTTGTGTCATCGACTGTGGTCGGTCCAATCATCGTCAACAGCAACAACAATAGTATGTAAGCCACACCATGGTATTACGATATGTAACAATGTTTAGTTAGCTATAGGTTGAGTTGAATAAAATGAAACCCAACAAATAAATATACCTATTGCAAAATTGTTTCTGTGGTATGATAGATAGCTTTAGATTTTATGTATTTTTGGTGTTCTTTGGGCTCCCTGATTCAAACATAACCCTGTACTCTAACTTTTGGCTAAAACAAAAACAACGCGCTATTGTAACATAAAATTAATTCTGCAAGAGATCTAATATTATCACTGAAAATGGCGATTCTTCAGTCTCAATTGAATTGTTGATTCCGGCAATCTTAGCCACAGGTGCAACTCCTCAAGATATTGGCCAGGTTATTGCTGGTGTGGGGTAAAAGGAATTCAATGCTAAACTCTCAAACTTTTCTCCACATTTGCTTTACCCCAACTCCTGCTTAACAAGATGTGGCGTACAAACGATCACCAATAATTCCGCGAATGGTCTCAACTAACTGACCATAAACAGTATCAGATAAAACTGGTTGAGAGCCTTGTAAACTCACTTGTTGATCTAAATCAATCCAAGACTTACAACCACCGTATTCAGGCAAATAAGGAATATACTGTGCTTGGGGTAGTTTGTAAGTACGTAACAAGAGAATATATAAAGGCTGACGTGCTTTCCATTTTAGGCGATCGCTAATAAAATACTCATTCCAAATATTAAAAAGTAGTAAATCACTGACAATAGACTCATCCGCAACTGGCAAAATATCTGTAATTTCTGCCCAACTACCGATCCGAATTGTTTCTGGATGCCATCCTGATGTGACTGGACAGACAAGATTTACATACTCAGCCTTGAGCATAAAAGATTGTTGATGCTCATAAGTAGGATAGAGCAGAACCTGCTGATATGCAAGCTGAAAGCGTCCTCCTCGTTCATGAATACCTCCTTTACGAAGTAACATAATTGTTTTGCCGCTTTCCAACGCATTTACGGCTACTGCCCATTCTTTAAGAGCATGAAAAATGGTAGTCAATTCCATGAGCATCTACTGTAACTCTGATTTTATTTAAGTTTAAGACGGTTAAAATGTAAAACTAGTGGAGACTGGAGGAAATAAATACTTAGTTCCCAAAACAAGCTTTCCTCCTGCCTTTTGGGTTTTCACACTAACCAGGGAAAAGAAAGTAGAGAAAAACTATGCAAAAACGAACACTAGGGAGATCCACCGTCCAAATCTCACCCATTCTGATGGGAACTTGGCAAGCCGGCAAAAGAATGTGGGTGGGAATTGAAGATGCTGACTCGATTAAAACCATTCGTGCTGCTTACGAGGCCGGAATTACAACCATAGATACTGCGGAAGTTTATGGTAATGGACATTCTGAACAGATTGTAGCTGAAACTTTGTCTGATGTGCGCGATCACGTCGAATATGCCACAAAAGTTTTTTCCAATCATCTCAAATATCAACAAGTGATTGAAGCTTGTGAACGTTCGCTGAAAAATCTGAAAACCGACTACATCGACCTTTACCAAATTCATTGGCCTGCTGGTTCTTTCAACAGTGAAATTGTACCTATAGAAGAAACAATGAGTGTCTTAAATCACCTCAAACAACAAGGAAAAATTCGTGCCATTGGAGTTTCTAATTTTTCCCGTGAACAAATAGTAGAAGCCTCCCAATATGGAACTATTGACAGTTTACAACCACCTTACTCCTTATTTTGGCGGAATGTAGAAACAGATGCCATGCCCTACTGTATTGAAAACAATATTTCTATTTTGGCTTATTCACCTCTAGCCCAAGGATTGTTAACTGGTAAATTTGGACCCGGTCATAAATTTGATCCAGAAGATAACCGAGCCAAAAATAGGTTATTTCAACGAGAAAACTTTGAACGTGCTCAACAGGCATTAGACCAACTCAGGCCCATAGCCGAAAATCATAATTGTAGTTTAGCCCAGTTAGCATTGGCCTGGTTAATTGTCCAACCCCAAACAAATGCGATCGCGGGTGCGAGATATCCCGAACAAGCAAAAGACAACGCCAAAGCCGCAGAGATAAAACTTTCAGTCGCAGAAATTGCCCAGATAGACAATATTGGCCGCATTGTTACCGACCATTTCGACAATACAGGAATTATGTGGGATTGGTGATTGGTGATTGGTAATTGGTAATTAGAAAAATCTATTACCCAGTCCCGAGTCCCCAATGTTGCTAAATGAAATAAAAAGTCAACTTTAGTAAACAAGTGATCGTATCTTAATTAGGGTTTGCTAGATTATATTCATAAGGACACAGAAGAAAAACAACCAACCAACCGGGCAATGACATAAGTGTCCCCCGTGATTAGCCCAACCAAGTTTTAGCATATACAACTTACAGTGGTATTCCGACTGTTATTGATAGTCGCGCCAAATCCCTAAGAGAAAAAACGAGAAAATGCTGAACTTGTCTGTTTTAGTATCCACCTTACTTATTGACTTTCAATCACTTAGTTAATCTTAAGAATTTGAAACTTCGGAATTCGCTAGAACCTGGTCAACCCTGACCAGGTTTTTAGATTTATATATATATAATTAGTTGTTATCAGGATTTGTTTTTATTGTTTATTCCAAAATAGCGCTCACCCTCAGAAAATCTGTTTAATTTGAAAGAGCGATCACATCAGCAAATCTAATGTTAAAAAAAGCCTATCCTTGATCAACTCAATAATCACACTTTTGGCAGCTAATTACTTTACCCCAGATTTCGCACTTCATTTCGTAGTACATATACATGTATAAGGTAATTACAAAAAGCTACGTAGTAAACACATAATTTAAATAGTAAAAAAAATAGACAATACAATAGAAATTCCCAACGACTTAGAACTCGTAAGTATTGACAATAAATTCAGGGTAAAAGATGAGAAAATGAATATAAATAAGCCTGAACTAAATAGAAATACCCAAAAATATAAATTACCGAAAATAAGATTTTGAGAGTAATAAATTGGAGCACTTGGGAAGAATAGCAGGAATAATAGATGAGATAGGAACTGTAGGAAAAATCAATGAGATATTCTTAATAGATAGTAGAGAGAAAGTGACTACAGGAGAAATAGTCAAAGCAATCATTATGGACTAGGTTTTCTATGGAGACCATTATATTTATTTCCTCGATTTTCTGAGAAAAAAGCCATAGAACATTTATTAGGAGTGGGAATTGAAGGCGAAGATTTAAATGATGATAAAATAGGCAGAGTAATGGATAATCCATACAAATATGGATTAACTCAATTATTCCTAATAATTGCCTTAGAACTAGCAAAAAAATATGGAGTAGCAACCAAATATTCCCATTTAGATTCAACCTCATTGCATTTGCATGGAGAGTATAATAATTACCTAAATAATCTAGGACAGGAATTATTGAATATTTCAGAGCCAGTGCGTTGGGTGGGTTCCCCGACTTGTTAGGGAAGCTCCTCTGAAAGAGGCAGCAACTGGCGTATGTTTTCAAGGGATTAATTTTCTGATTACACAAGGAGTTCATAGGATTCTGAACTTGACAGAGGCACTTTGTCAAGTTCAGAATCCTACCTACAGCTTGTCAAAAGTATTATTTATTTTCTTAGTTTTCAAATCTCTAATTCACTATTGCATAGTCTTGTATTTTCATAAGTGATTGAAAAGTTCAAATTTAAGATTGTTGTCTAACTAGCTTTTTTTAGACAATAAGAAAGCTGGAACTTTGACGTGGATAATTTATATTATCATGGCTACTGGATTTTTAAAACCTATAGTTCTGAATTACCTATTAATTTAGTTTATTTATGCTACTGATTTAAGTGCGGAATGTGGGCTATAAAGGTACTTTTATACTGCTTTACCTCTCCTTTTTGAGTCTGTTCTTCTGCTGTTTGGTTTTGTTGGGGCTGACCAGGCTCAGTTTTAGGCTGAACGAGAAAGGGATGCGGTGCACACTGATTCGGCGCTGGTATGTCCCAGGAGTTAAAAGGGCTTTTGGAAGTTGTGTATTGCCCGCTATAAATTTACCCAACCCCCGTAGTAGAACTTTCTAGGGGTTGTTGCCAGAAATTACTTCTGATTATTTCTGCTTTATTTGCACCCAACTTACTAAAGACAATAACCACAACCGAGCTACAGCGGGAGCAAGTTGTTAGACTTATTCTTCTGTGTTGGTGACTCAGTTGTTGAATTTCACCAGCTTCAGAGAAAATATTTCAGTCTCGCAACTCAGTATATACCCATATTTGTATTGGTGTAAACGTAAAGGACTTAATTTTTGAGTAAATAATTAATAGACCTGTCCATAAAAGCTAAGAAGCTTACTGTGAAGGGATGACAGGAGATATAGTTGAGATAAAATAGCTATCGTTACTGAACGTAAGAATTAGGGTTTGGGGATGAAAGCCTCAAAATTGTCAAAAGTTTTGAGAAACATGGCCTTCTAAAAAGGTAAATGTGAAATCTGATAATTCAAATATTATGGCTTAGTATAAATGAAGCATTTAGATGTAACCTAACTAATCCAAATACTGTCTCTATCACCTAACTATAAGGATGTCGAGCTAGACGAAATCTGTCACTGGTAACTCGAAGAATTTTCACCCTACAAATGAGATGTTCAACAAAAATTCTTCTAGAAGATAATTCCTTATTCTCTTCTTCTTCAGTTTCGGAAAGTTCGGCCTTTTTTAGCTTTTTGTAAGCTGTGGTAATAAGTTATTATCCTATGGTAATTACTAAAAAAAGGCAAAAGAATTTAATCTTTTACCTTTCAAATTATTGCCGGTTACCTCAATTGAGACTATCGTCGGGAATCGACTTTATTATTCATAGTAATCATCATCATCATCATCATCATCATCATCATCTACAAGGTCACTGACCTCATCAGCAATCAAATCATCATCATCCAAAATTGACCTTTCTCCCCGTCTACCTCCATAGCTACCATCTACCAAACTAGGACTATCTAAGCTATAAAGTTTAGCAGTGCGGTCATCCAGCACCATATCCAACGGGTCATCAACCTCATCCAAAACCCCAGTACCCAAATCAGTACCATAGTCCTCAATGGTGCTGGGTTCATCATAGGTGTTGTAACCTGTACCAGCAGGAATCAACCGCCCAATGATCACGTTTTCTTTCAAACCCCGCAGCCAATCAGACTTACCCTCAATGGCTGCTTCCGTCAGCACCCTGGTAGTTTCTTGGAAAGAAGCCGCAGAAATAAAGCTGTCAGTATTCAACGAAGCCTTGGTAATCCCCAACAATACAGGAGTATATTGCGCCTTGGCACCACCAGTAATGGACATAGCCTCATTCACCTGTTCCACTTGGCGCAATTCCACCAACTCACCAGGCAACATGGTCGTATCTCCACCATCGTCAATGCGGACTTTGTTGGTCATCTGCCGCACAATCACCTCAATGTGCTTATCAGCAATGTCAATGCCTTGAGACTGATACACCATCTGCACTTCATTCACCAAAAAGCTTTGTACCTTCTGCAAGGCATGACTAGCACAGGCATAAATACCATCATCAGAACCGAGACTAAAGAAAATTTCCAAAATCTCGTGGGGGTTGGAGGGTCCGTCAGTCAGGGGTTGACCAGCCAAGACATGAGCGCTATCAGGAATCATCAGGTTTTGTCCAGGACCAAGGGGATAGTCAGTCACCACACCATTGGATTCCAAAACTTTTATGGCATAGGCCTCTCGTGAGATTAATGCTTCATCACCATCACCATACACCACCTTTACTTCCCCAGGACGACGGCACAAAATACAGGCTTCCTTGGGTTTACGAGCTTCCAGCAGTTCCTCAATCCGGGGCAGACCTTGAATAATGTCTCCTGTCTTGGCTCGCTCAAACACCAACAGCACCAAGTTGTCACCCCGTTGCACCAAGTCCCCATCTTCAATTTGTAACACTGCACCAGGACTGACTCGGTAGGGACGACCAACCCGGACAGTTATCAGTGAACTGTTATCAGTTATCAGTGCAGAAGAATTTTCTGCCTCCTGCCTTCTGCCTCCTGCCTCCTGCCTCCTGATTTCTACCACCTGTCCTGATTCTGGTGCAAATACACCAGGGGCAATTTCTGCACCTTCCACTAACAGGTCGCCTTTTTTAACCTTGGGTGCAGCAGTGCTGGAGATGGTAATCATGTCGCTGTCGCGCAGCACTAAACAGCGTCGCACTGCTTCTGTGCCTTTGCGGACACCACGGACTACACCGCCGTCCTTACACAAAATCTGTGTCCGTGCCACCACAGCACCAGGGGCAATCGTTAACCCATCTTCCACTTCCAATGTCGTTTGGGTGCTGCCTTGGGTGGCATCAGCAGTGATATCTCGCCGCACTACCAAAGATTCCAAAATTACTAACTGCAATCTTTGAACCTGAGCATTTTCTGTATCTGGGACTAGTTCAATATCCGCAGCCAGAGGTGAGGCGTTGTGGTCTTGTTCCCCTTCCTGCTCAATTTCCAACACCAGTTGGGTCCGCAGCAGTTCCACTCCTTCTACAGATTTGACCCGTTCCGAATCCTTGTAGGGCAAACGCTGCACTGCTCGCAACTGAATGGAACGGCCTGTTTGTTGACTCACTGAAGTCGAAGGCACATCGGGATTGTTGGGTACATCAAATTCAATTACCGGACGGTTTAATAATGCCGGGCCTTCTGGGGACTCTATGTATTGGATATACCTCAGTTCGGTGGCTATTGTGCCTTGGAATTCCTCTCCTGGTTGGACAAAGGTGTTATCCCTCCCCAATACTGCCTCTGGATCATCCACCATCAGCAGTTCACCTGGTTTAATCACCACTTCTCTGAGGATGTCGTTTTTCTGGGTAACTTCAATCACTCCGCTGGTTTGACAGAAAATCTCTCTCACCACCTCTGTCCCAGCTTCCACATACTGCCCATCTTCCACCAACAACAAAGAAATGTCTTTGTTCACTTCGTGGGTTTCTTCAGGAATCCACAGCAGTGTGCCACCAGTGACTACTTCATAGCCTAATTTAGCCTTACCTTTTTTCTGGACTTCAATGCCAGCAAACTTTAAGAACCCACCGGTAGTGGTACGATAACGGTCATCAATCAATTCCGCTACCACCTGCCCATTTTGGACCTTCGTCCCTGGTGTAGCCCGGAGGTTGAAAGTCTGGGAAGAAGGTGATAGTGAAGAGGTATCTTCTTCATTGATATTTCTGGCACCTCTTCCCTGTTCGGTGTACCCTTCCCCTGTATGAATCAAATAGTGGTTGCGTCCTTGGGAACTCTGGACTGTCACTGTGGCTTGGTCTAAGACTACAGAGGCGGTGATAATTTCAATTTCTCTGGTGGCTTTGCCAGGTATGGCTTCTGGTAGACGCACTACCCCACCATGGACACTGGTTAATTTGGTTTCTGCCAAGACTCCATTAGAAGCGATCGCATCACCGTTATTCACTACCAATTCTGCACCTGGTGGTAAGTTATACACTTCCCCAGACAAAATCCAAATCAATCCCCCTCTGGAAGCGGTAGTGGTGGTGTTGCCTTGACGGTCGGTTTTTTGTTCTGCCACCACATCGGCAAACTGCACTTCCCCAGCCAAGTCGGAAGCCACGTCTTTGACCGCTTTTTCTGTATTGGCTCTGGCGGTTCTGCCTCCCAGGGCGACTTCTGCCAACAACTGTGCCGCTTTTACCTGTTGCCCTGGCATAATATACAGGGTTGAACCTTGGGTGATAGAAATTTCTTGGTTTTCCACCCCTGGATTTTTGGCTTCCAATACCAATGTGCCGTTGGTTTCGGCATAGAGGGCATCTTCACCGTGGCGGGTGCGATAGGGACGGGTTTTCAGCTTGCGAGAAATTTTCACTGTCCCGTCAATTTTGGATCTCACCTGTTGGGCAACTTCCCCAGTGAAAACTCCCCCGGTGTGGAAGGTACGCATGGTCAACTGGGTTCCAGGTTCACCAATACTCTGGGCGGCAATAATCCCCACTGCTTCACCCAGGTCTACCATTTTGGCGTGGGCTAAACTCCAACCATAACAGTGTTGACAAACAGAACGGGCTGCTTCACAGGTGAGGGGCGATCGCGCTATCACCTCTTTGACTCCAGATTTGCCAATCACTGCTGCCAAATCATCAGAAATTGGTGTGTTGCGGGGTGCAATAACTTCTCCAGTCACCGGATGCACCACGTCTTCTGCCACTACCCGCCCCATCAATCTGGTGGACAGGGGAATCAACACCTTTGCCCCTTCGGTCATATCCCGCAAAGGAATGCCTCTGGTTGTACCACAGTCAAATTCCCGAATAATCACATCTTGGGATACATCCACCAACCGCCGGGTGAGATAACCAGAGTCAGCAGTCCGCAGGGCCGTATCCACCAGTCCCTTCCTGGCTCCATAACTAGAAATAATATATTCTGTAACTGTTAATCCTTCTCGGAAGTTGGTTTTAATTGGTAAGTCAATAATCTCCCCTTGAGGATCTGCCATTAGTCCCCGCATCCCCACCAATTGCCGGACTTGGGAAATGTTACCCCGTGCGCCAGAAAAGGCCATCATATACACAGAGTTGAGGGGGTTGGTTTTTTTGAAGTGTGAAACCACCTGATCCTTCAGGCTTTCGGAGGTGCTGTTCCAGGTATCAATTACCTTCTGGAATCGTTCGACCTCCGTAATTTCCCCCCGTTTAAACCGGGCTTCTGTGCTGAGAATTTCCGTTTCTGCTGCCTCTAGGAGTGATCGCTTGGAAGGTGGCACCATCAAGTCATCCACACTGATGGAAACCCCGGCTTTGGTGGCATACCGGAAACCCAAATCTTTGAGTTTGTCCGCCATCACCGCTGTCCGCGCTGTCCCATAATGGGTAAATGCCCAGGAAATTAAGTTTCTCAGTTGACCCTTGTTAACGACAAGGTTACGAAAAATCATTTTTTCAGTCATTAGTCATTAGTCCTTGGTCATTAGTCCTTGGTCATTAGTCCTTGGTCATTAGTCCTTGGTCATTAGTCCTTGGTCATTAGTCAGTGGACAGTTGCTCACTAAATTCCCAATCACTAATTACCTAACTTGCTAAAGCTTCTTGAATTGCTTTGTTATAAATTACCCGACCAGGGGTAGTGTAGATATACTGAGAAATTAAATTACCTTCGGCATCTTGACGGACACGGCGGAACTTATACATTAAAGTCTGGGTGCCATCCTCATTTTCTATTACTTCCACTGGCTCAGTATCTGGTTGACTGGTTTCCATCTCTCCATCAAACCGCACATAAACATAAGAATGCAGGTCAACCTGTTCTTGCTGATATGCCATAATCACGTCATCTAGAGAAGTAAAGTAACCCCCAGCCCCTTTGGTAGCACCAGGGTTTTCTGCCGTCAGGTAATAAGCCCCTAACACCATATCTTGGCTAGGGGTGACAATAGGTTTGCCCGTCGCAGGTGAAAGAATATTGTTAGAAGCTAACATTAACAATCTCGCCTCTGCCTGACTTTCCAATGATAAAGGTACGTGAACCGCCATTTGGTCGCCGTCAAAGTCAGCGTTAAAAGCGGGACATACTAGGGGATGGAGTTGAATCGCTCTCCCTTCTACCAAAATCGGTTCAAAAGCCTGAATCCCCAAACGGTGCAGAGTGGGCGCACGGTTTAACATCACCGGATGTCCCTCAATCACCTCTTCCAAGACATCCCACACACTGGGGTCATTGCGAGAAATCAGCTTTTTGGCTGCCTTGATATTATTCACCATCCCCGAAAGAATCAGGCGGTTAATTACAAAGGGCTGAAACAACTCAATAGCCATTTCTCTAGGCAGTCCGCACTGGTGAATTTGCAGCTTGGGACCCACCACAATTACCGAACGTCCAGAATAGTCCACCCGTTTACCCAAAAGGTTTTGCCGGAAACGACCTTGTTTACCCTCAATAATGTCTGACAGCGACTTCAAGGGGCGGTTATTTGCTCCCACCACAGTCCTACCCCGACGACCGTTGTCAATCAGCGCATCTACTGCTTCTTGCAACATCCGTTTTTCATTACGGACAATGATTTCTGGCGCAAGGATTTCTTGCAGTCTGGCTAGACGGTTATTGCGGTTAATTACCCGGCGGTATAAATCATTTAAATCACTAGTCGCAAATCTACCACCATCCAACTGCACCATCGGGCGCAAATCGGGAGGAATCACCGGAATCACTGCCATCACCATCCACTCTGGCTTAGAACCAGTGGCAATAAAGTTATCAATCACCCGTAGGCGTTTAATCAACTTCGCCCGTTTTTGTCCCTTGGCGTTTTCAATTTCCTCTCTGAGTTTTTCTGCTTCTTCTTCCAAATTAATATCTGCCAACAGCCGCAGCAGTGCTTCTGCCCCAATACCTACTTCTACCCCCACTAGTTGGGAATCTTCGCTATAGATGGCATCTTCAATTTCTAACCACTGGTCTTCACTCAACAGTTGTTTGTAAGCGAGAGTATCAGCATTACCAGGAGCCAACACACAATAGGAGTTGAAATAAACAATTTGCTCCACATCCCGCAAGGGCATATCCAACAAAATAGCAATATAACTGGGGATACCCTTGAGATACCAAACATGAGCTACCGGAGCCGCCAGCTTAATAAAACCCATTCTGTGGCGGCGCACCCGTGATTCTGTGACCTCCACACCACAGCGTTCACAAACAATACCTCTGTGACGTACCCGTTTATACTTACCGCAATGGCATTCCCAGTCCTTAGCCGGTCCAAAAATGCGCTCACAAAATAAACCATCCATCTCCGGTTTCAGAGTCCGGTAGTTGATAGTTTCTGGCTTTGTCACCTCACCCACCACCTGACCATTAGGTAAAGTTCGCTCACCCCACTGGCGGATACGTTCTGGTGATGCTAGTCCAATTTTTACGTAGTCAAATTGATTAGATTGGGCGGATCTCATAAGGATTCAACATTCAAAATTCAAAAACATGGAGACAAGAATTCAAAATTCATACTTTTGAACAGGTATTCACAAAAATCTCTAATTTCCTGTTGCAACCTCAGTTCTCTAATTTGAACTTTGAACTCTTGAATAACGAAAATAATCAAATTCAAAACTCAAATCCAAAACCCAAAAATTATTTCTTAATTTTGAATTTTGAATTATTCGTCTTCTTCCAGTGACTCACGAGAAAGGGACTCGTAGGTGGGGCGCGGTGGAGTACGGCGGGAGGCTTGGTCTGCCATCAAGTCCACTTCCACATCCAAGGAACTGCCATCGGCTTGGGTTTCCACCTTATGCACAGCAATATCTAAGCCCAAGGACTGCAACTCCCTCATCAATACCTTGAAGGATTCAGGAGTACCAGGACGGGGAATGGCCTTACCTTTTACAATGGCATTGAGGGCTTCGTTCCGACCTTGCATATCATCGGATTTGACAGTTAATAATTCCTGCAAGGTGTAAGCCGCACCAAAGGCCTCCAGCGCCCACACTTCCATTTCTCCAAATCTTTGACCACCTTGTTGCGCCTTACCACCTAAAGGTTGTTGGGTAACAAGGGAGTATGGTCCTGTGGAACGGGCGTGAATTTTGTCATCCACCAAATGCACCAGCTTGAGCATATAAGCTACACCCACTGTCACTGGACGGTCAAAGGGTTCGCCAGTGCGTCCGTCATAGACCATAATTTTGCCGGGATCATGGGGATTATATACCCAGTTTTTGCCAGTTTCGTCCCTAGCTTCTTGCAGCTTGCCATGCACAATCCTGCGGGAAGATTCTTCCCCATACATTTCGTCAAAGGGAGTGATCTTAAATCTGACTCCCAAATTGTGACCCGCCCAACCTAATAAACATTCAAATACTTGACCAACATTCATCCGGCTGGGTACACCCAAGGGATTGAGGACAATATCCACTGGTGAACCATCAGGCAGGTAGGGCATATCTTCAGCGGGGAGAATGCGGGAAATAATCCCCTTGTTGCCGTGTCTACCTGCCATTTTGTCGCCGACTTGGATTTTGCGTTTTTGGGCAACATACACCCGCACCACCATATTTGCTCCTGGTGGTAGTTCGTCCCCTTGTTCTCTGGTGAACAACCGCACATACACGACCCGGCCTTTTTCTCCATTGGGAACTCGCAGGGAGTTGTCTCGCACATCTCGCGCTTTTTCACCAAAGATAGCCCGCAGCAGTTTTTCTTCTGGTGGTTGGTCAGATTCACCCTTTGGTGTGACTTTTCCTACCAGAATGTCTCCAGCTTCTACCCAGGCACCAATGCGGATGATTCCCCGTTCATCTAGTTGTCTGAGGGCATCTTCCCCCACGTTGGGAATTTCTCTGGTGATTTCTTCTGGTCCCAGCTTTGTCTGTCTAGCCTCAATTTCATATTTTTCGATGTGAATTGAGGTATAAATGTCATCTTGCACCAGGCGCTCAGAAATCAAAATCGCGTCTTCGTAGTTATAGCCTTCCCAGGGCATATAAGCCACGACAATGTTTTGTCCTAGTGCCAGTTCTCCTCCTTCGGTGGAAGACCCATCTGCCAACACTTGTCCGGCTACGACTTTTTCGCCAATGCGAACCAGGGGTTTTTGGTTCAGGCAGGTGTCTTGGTTGGAACGTTGGTATTTGGACAATACATATCTAATTTCTTTGTCTGTTACCTGTTGTCCTTGTTCGTTTGTCTGTTGTTTTCCGCCTATCAAGTTACCCGTGACTCCTGACAAATCACCCCGGACTCTCACCCGAATTTGTGCTGCATCTACATACACAACGTCGCCATCGGTACGGGAAACAATCACCATTCCGGAGTCTCTCGCGCCTTGAGCTTCTAGGCCTGTTCCCACTAGGGGACGTTCTGGCTTGAGTAGGGGTACAGCTTGCCGTTGCATATTGGAACCCATCAGCGCCCGGTTAGCATCATCATGTTCCAGAAAGGGAATCATGCTGGTGGCAACAGACACAATTTGCACTGGTGATACTGCTACATAATCCACTTGTTCTGGTGTTGTTGTCGCCCAGTCTTGACGATAACGTACTGGTACTTGTGGCCCTTTGATGTAGCCGTTTTCATCTACGGGAATATCACCTGTTGCTGTCCGCAGGTCGTCTTCTTCGTCAGCAGTCATGTAAATTGGCTGCACATCAAACCGCACTTTGCCATTTTCTACTGGTCTAAAGGGGGTTTCTAAAAATCCATATTGGTTAACACGGGCATGGGTGGCTAATGAACCTATTAATCCTGCGTTTGGCCCTTCTGGTGTTTCTATGGGGCATATCCGTCCGTAGTGACTGGGGTGGATATCTCGCACTGCAAAACCTGCCCGTTCTCTTGTTAGACCACCAGGACCCAAGGCGCTGAGACGGCGTTTGTGGGTTAGTTCTGCCAATGGATTGGTTTGATCCATAAACTGACTTAGTTGGCTAGAACCAAAGAATTCTTTAATTGCTGCTACTAAGGGTTTAGGGTTAACCAAAGATGCTGGTGTCAAAACTTCGGCATCAGATACTGTCATCCGTTCTCGAATTATCCGTTCTAAACGGTTTAGCCCTACTCTGACTTGGTTTTGCAGCAGTTCTCCAACGCTTCTAACCCGGCGATTTCCGAGGTGATCAATATCATCTATACTACCAATGTCATATTCTAGGTTGATTAGGTAATCTACTGCGGCTAAGATGTCCCCAGGGGTTAGGATGCGCATGGTATCGGGGACAGAAAGGCGGAGTTTTTTGTTGAGTTTGTAGCGACCGACACGACCGAGGTCATAACGTTTCGGGTCGAAGAAGCGTGAGTCTAGGAGTTGTTGTCCGCCTAATACGGTGGGTGGTTCACCTGGACGTAGTTTACGGTATAACTCCATTAGGGCTTCTTCTTCGGAAAATTGCCCTTCTTTTTCGATGGTTTTTTGGAAGTATTCGGGGTGGCGTAGGGCATCAAAGATTTCGTTATCTGATAATCCTAAGGCTTTGAGGAGTACCTGGGCTGAAAGTTTCCGGGTTTTGTCGATGCGTACCCACACTAGGTCGTTACGGTCTGTTTCAAATTTCAGCCATGCCCCCCGGTTGGGTATTAAGCTGGCAGAATAGGTACGTCGTCCATTTTTATCAAGTTCTGATTTGTAATAAACTCCTGGTGATCGCACTATCTGGTTGACAATGACTCGCTCAGCTCCGTTAATGATAAACGTACCCCGATCTGTCATCAAAGGCAGATCACCTATAAATACTTCTAGTTCTTTGATATCCCCTGTTTCTTTGTTTAAAAGCCTTGTGGGGACATACATTTGAACTGCATAAGTGCTATCCCGCCTTTTCGATTCTTCGACGCTGTACTTTGGTTCTTTAAGTTTGTACTTATCACCTAAAAAGTGCAGTTCTAGTTTCCCTGTATAGTCTGTAATTGGACTAAAGGAGTTCAACTCTTCTATTAGCCCTTCTTCCAAAAACCAGCGAAAGCTTGAACGCTGGATTTCAATCAAGTCGGGTAACAGAAAGGCGGATTCCATATACGTTTCGTTAGTCATGCCTCTACCTTTGTCAACCTGGTTAAACTTTCCCTTGAACACTGCTTGGGTAATTTTCCCGACCAAGCGCAACTATTAAGCAAGCTGTTGGGAAACTTATCCTGACACCACCTGTTATTTACTGGTGGGGAATTTCCGCAGCAATTAAATCTGGAGTGGGTGCTTTTGACAAGGGGGTAATCGCCCTTGAAGAGCAGTTAGGACTGCTAGAATCCAGCTAGGAAGTTGATTCAACAACGGTATGTCTTGCTGAGTTTGATTTGTTTTCCTCACTTCCCCTCCAACAACAGCGCATTATTAATTAATCTATGCACATCCACACGCTTTCTATTGTCACAAAATCTTATCTATTCTCACTGTTAGATCCCAAAAATGAAGAATCCGCGAAAGTCGTCTCTGAATCAGGATGGATTTATTTTGCTGAATTTTATTCACAAGGCGCTTATATTTAATAATTTTCTATAGGTTTCAGTACAGAGAAATCCAATGTTGTGAAAAAGTCCATATCAGCCTAGACTGCCAGGGTTTGTTATTTATTGAGAGCATCTGCTTGTAGAGATAGTTTAGATGTCCGTGAATTTTTGGTTTTTCTAGTGAGCAAGAAGTACAAATCGCCTATGAGTTACATAGATTTTATACCAACTTAAAATCAGTCCATTTCAGAAACTAGTTACAAATTCCTTCCTTTATAATTATGGCGCAAGCAAATTGTTTTAGGGGGAATAATCGTAGCACAGTTTTGTCCTCTTTAGTCTTATTTTTGCCAATTCTTCCATCTGCTCAAAGGAATACTCATAATTCAGGAGTATGGCTATAGCTTGCGTGACTCCTAGTTCGTCACGCAAGCTATGCCTACGATACACTGCGTGTAGCTTACTTCCCACAGGGTATGCTATCAGGAAGGAGTTCACTAGAAGAAAAGAATAAGAAGAATTCTTTCCCCCTTGTCCCTTTGCTCCCGTTTTATCTATAATGACAGACCGAACAATTGGCAGGCGTTATAGGTAGTTTGCTGGGCTATGGCTTCTACTGTTTCTCCCCGTAATTTGGCTAATTGCTCTGCTATATAAGCAAGATAAGCGGGTTCGTTGCGTTTTTCGCCTCTTTTCGGTGTGGGAGCGAGAAAAGGACAATCTGTTTCGATTAATAATCTGTCGCTACTCACTATACTCACTGATGCTTGTATAGTTTTCGCGTTTCTAAATGTTACTGTCCCACTAAAACTTATGTAGAAGCCTAAGTCCAGAAACCATTGGGTTTCTTCTGGTGTTCCTCCCCAACAATGCATTACACCCCGCGCTCTTTGTCCTTGGCTTTCACTCCATTTTTGTAGGACTTTTCTTACCTCTGGTGCTGCATCACGACAATGGATGATCACTGGTAAGTTAAGTTGAGATGCGATCGCCAGTTGTGCCTCAAACACCATGTACTGTTGTTCATAGTTATTTGCTTTGTAAAAGTCTAGTCCCATTTCCCCAATCCCTACCACTTGAGAATCAGAACTGGCTAGAAATTTGATTTTCTCTGCTGTCTGGTGATTCCATTTAGCTGCATCTAGTGGATGCACACCAACAGCAAAACTGATTTCGGGAAACTGGTGAGCTAAGGCTTGAATACTGGCAAACTCTTCTGGGTGAACGCAGGAATGCACTAAACGCACTATCCCTGCTTCTTGCCAACGCGATCGCACTGCTGCTAAATCCGGTTCAAAAAGGTCAAAGTTGAGATGTACGTGGGTGTCTACTAATTGCATGATTCAGTCAGAAGTCATTGCTGGGGACGTTGTAAGTCATTAATCTCTTAGCTGGTAACTAATGACTAATGACTACTATGCCGTTGCCGTTTAAGCAGTTGGTTTGAGCTTATGGGCCAGTCTTGATTTTTTCCTAGCTCCGGTGTTGGGATGAAGTACCCCCCGCTTCACAGCTTTGTCAATTTTGCTGTAAGCTTCGGATATCCGCTCTTCTACTGCTTGTTTTGATTCTGGAGTAGGATTGGCTGTATAGACTTCAACAGCAGCAAAGTATTTTTTCATCAGCGTTTTCACTGCTGATTTATATGCTTTATTACGCAGTCGGTTACGTTCTGCGATTTGGGCGCGTTTGAGAGCAGACTTTGTATTCGCCACAGTCAGTTCCAAAAAGACTATATAATTGTGTACACACACTACTAGATTTACTAATATAGCATCCAAACCGCCAATGTTATCATTTCTGAAAAAAAATTAGGTAACTAGAGGCAGAAGACAGAAAGCGATTTATCTGCCCATTAGTCCATCTTTGCCTATCTTCTTAAAAAATCCCCACATTTGGGTGTGTTTTCCCAATGGGAAATGGCTTAAAATATCTTATCCTAAGATAAATAACCTTAAAGAAAAAAGTAAATAATTATCCTGGGAGTATCAAAAAAATCCAGGTTAAGCTAGAGAAGAGAATCAGAGTCAGCTTTAGGCCTGAATGGGTGAAAGGCAAAACTGGTTTTCAAGCGGGAACATTCTAATTTTGGCATTGTCCTTACTCCATGCTGCGAATTATTACTCAGCAGGCAAACGTTAGAACCGAACTACAACGTATCTGCGAACGTGTACAACGCGCCGAAGGCGAACGCACCCAGGATGAACAATTGCTTCATAAAGAAGCAACCGTGCGGGAAGTGTTGCAGGCAGTTAAACGCCAAGGCGATAAAGCTGTACTGCACTACATAGCCGAATTTGACCATCAAACCTTGCAACCAGAAGAACTACGGGTGACTGGTTCAGAACTGGATGCAGCTTACCAACAGGTATCAAAGGATTTGTTAGCAGCTATTCAGCTAGCTTGTCGCCAAATTGAAGCGTTTCACCGTCAGCGAGTACCAAAAAGCTGGGTACACTTTGGCGATGATGAAGTAGTGCTGGGTAAACGCTATACACCTGTAGATCGGGCAGGTTTATACGTTCCTGGAGGTCGCGCTTCCTATCCCAGTACAGTGTTAATGAATGCTATTCCAGCCAAAGTAGCAGGTGTACCCAGGATATTGATGGTGACACCAGCACGAGGAGGGAAAACGATTAACTCAGCGGTTCTAGTAGCTGCACAAGAAGCTGGGATACAAGAAATTTACCGCATTGGGGGCGCTCAAGCGATCGCAGCTTTAGCTTACGGTACAGAAACTATCCCGAAAGTGAACGTGATTACTGGACCAGGTAACATTTATGTCACTTTGGCCAAAAAGCTAGTCTATGGAACAGTGGGTATTGATTCTTTGGCAGGTCCTAGCGAAGTGCTAATTATTGCCGATCAAACAGCCAATCCCGTTCATGTAGCCACGGACTTATTAGCGCAAGCCGAACATGATCCAATGGCTGCGGCGATTTTGTTAACCACAGATGCTGGTTTGGCAAAAAAAGTCCAAGTGGCTGTAGATAGACAACTGGTGGATCACCCACGACGGATAGATACAGAAAAAGCGATCGCCCATTATGGCTTAATTGTGGTAGTTGAATCCCTAGAAGCAGCAGTAGAACTCTCCAATGAGTTTGCACCTGAACATCTAGAGTTAGAAATTAAAGATCCTTGGTCTTTAATTTCTCAAATCCGCCATGCTGGAGCCATTTTCCTGGGTTACTCAACACCAGAAGCGGTGGGAGACTATTTAGCCGGACCCAACCACACCTTGCCGACTTCTGGTGCGGCTCGTTATGCTTCTGGATTAGGCGTGGAAACTTTCCTCAAACATTCTAGTATTATCCAATACTCACCAACTGCACTGAACAAAGTAGCTAATGCTATTGACTCTTTAGCTACATCTGAAGGTTTAACTTCCCATGCTGATTCAGTCAGAAGGCGAGTTCAGGAGGCAGAGTAATTTAGAATACCTATTTTACTTGAATGCGGTTGACAACTGCTACTCCATAGCTCACTATCGTTACCTTGTGTATTTACCAAAATAAAGCTCACATTCACAAAATTATTGGTGTGTATACCAATAGAATCTTTAATGTGATCATTTAAGAGGTCTACTCTTGAGGAGAAAAAAGCGGTGTTAAACACTATTTTAGTAGCTCTGGATGGTTCGGAAATTGCTGAACGAGTAATTCAGACTTTAGGTTATTTGGTATTATCGCCAAACACTAATGTGATTCTTTGTCATGTATTTCCTGCACCAGAGTCAGAAATAGAATTACCCGCTGATCGTCCTCAGCCAGATTTACCAAACTTTTCTTATTTTAATATTGATAAGCAGATGCAATCTTACCAAGAAAGATTATCAGTTAAAAGTGAGTTAGAACTAGTTATGGGTGATCCTGCTGATGAAATTATTCGACTAGCTAATATTTACAAAGCCGACTTAGTTGTGATTGGAAGTCGCGGTTTAACGGGAATGAATAGAATTGTCCAGGGTTCTGTTAGCACTCAAGTAATGGAAGCAGCTAATTGTTCAGTGTTAGTGGTAAAACCAGCGAGAAACTAGGGTAGTACTAATTCAAAATATAGATTTTCTTCGAGATAAAGACACAAAGAAGCAGATTTTTCTTGTAAAGATGTGTCTTTTCTAGCTACTATAGTTGTTCTAATTCTCAAATACTTTTAAAATACAGCAGATAACGCAAAAACAAATGTGCCTGTACAATTCATGTTAGTAAATAGTGAATAAGTGTATTTGGTCAGACTTACGCAAGTGTCACACTTGAGTTTTCCCCAAACACTCCACCTCTAATTTAAATCCTGGTTGGAATTGAAAGTTTTTCATTATTATTTATGAATACCATTAAAGTAGAGACGTTTCATGCAACGCCTCTACAAAAATTTATCATGATTTATTTGTTGGTTGGGTTGAGCGGTAGTGATACCCCAACAGTAATTAATGTCCGTTGGTTTGTTGGGTTATGCCTTCTGCACACTACGTTAAAGTTCCCTTACTTCGCAATGCTAACGCGAACAACCCACCCTTCATTAAACAAGCTATTCCTGCGTTATTATGCGTTCAGATATACCTTTTCAACCTCCTGTATTGCGTAAAAATTCACGCAAACTCAACAAATTCAGCGTCTGACCTAAATTCAAAGGTAAAATAGATATCCCTTCCAAACGAGACTGTACCCAACCTTCCCCCCAATACCACTCATGAAAACCGTCAATTCCACCGCTGAGTAGCAACCGCAGACAATTGGTTTTAGCTACATCTACGTGATGATGGATTTGAACTAGTCCTGTGGCGGTAGTAAAATTAGATCCAGATGTTAATTTTCCCGGCATTCCCAGAGAAAAACTTTGTCCTACTAGCCATTTTTCCAATTGTGCTGGGAGTAATAGACTGTTGTGAATTGCATCAGCTGATGCTTGGATTTCAATTCGCAGTTGGCTCTGTTGAATAGTACCTAACATGGTAATTGGTAATTGGTAATGGGTGATTGGTGATTGCGAAAATTCCCCCCATCTTCCCCAGTCACGAAACGACCTAAAATAGAAAAGTCATCTTGTTAAGAATTTTAAGGGTTTTCATGGCGGATCAATTAATGCGGGCGACAGCAGCAGATGGGGGTATTCGGGCGGTAGGTGTGATTACTACACGCTTAACGGAGGAAGCACGAGTACGTCATAAACTGTCTTCTGTGGCTACAGCAGCACTGGGAAGAACGATGTCAGCAGGTTTGTTGATGGCTTCTAGTATGAAGCGTGTTGGGTCTAGGGTCAATGTGCGGGTTAGGGGCGATGGGCCTTTAGGTGGTATATTGGTAGATGCGGGCTTGGATGGTACAGTAAGGGGCTATGTGCAGAACCCAACGGTGGAATTGCCTCCTAATGCTAAAGGTAAGCTAGATGTTAGCGGTGCTGTGGGTAGTGGGTATCTCTATGTTGTTCGGGATATTGGCTATGGTTATCCCTACTCTAGTACACTTGAACTTGTTTCAGGGGAAATTGGCGATGATGTTGCTCATTATTTGGTAAATTCCGAGCAAACACCTTCAGCTTTGGTTTTAGGTGTGTTTGTGGGGTCTGGTGGGGTTACTGCATCTGGGGGTCTACTGGTACAAGTGTTGCCTAAAGCGGCTAGAGATGAAGCTTTGGTGGCAATGCTGGAATCAAGGGTATCTGCTTTATCCGGTTTTACGCCGTTGTTGCAAGCTGGAAAGACGCTGACTGAAATTTTTGGTGATTTGCTGGGAGATATGGGTTTAAACATCTTTCCAGAAAGTCAGATTCTACGCTTCCATTGCGGTTGTTCTTTTGACCGGGTGTTAGGAGCGTTGAAAATGCTGGGGGGAGCAGAATTACAAGATATGATTCTTAAAGATGATGGTGCAGAAGCAACTTGTGATTTTTGTGGCACTGTTTATCAAGCAAGTAGTGATAATCTAGCACAACTAATTGCTGATTTAAAGAAGGAAGTTTTTATTGCGGAATAGGTATAAAATAATACCAAAAATCTAACATATAAATGTTATCTGTGGAGATAGAAGATGAAAAAAATAGCTTTTTAATGATGAGAAACAAAGTTACTATGGCAAAAATGGAATTATCAGTGTGAGAATGGCTGCTATTCAACTACTTTGGTGTGAGAGGATGACAGATCGGCATATTTCAGATAGTTGGTCTCCAGCCAGAGCCAGAAAGCCAGATCAAAACACAAGATTATCCCGAACTCCAGAAGTCGGGACTACTCAATCATCTGGTGTCCCAGCTACTGGTTCTAAATTTAAATTAGTGACGCAACAACAAGAGAAAAATACAGAAGGATTACTTATAAAAACCTATTCAGATAAGACCTTTAAGCTCAGTAATATAACTGATAAATTGCCAAGCTGGATGAAAAGCTGGGTGCTGTGGTCAATAATGTTGACGTTAATTCCTAGCAGCATTGGATTTGTATCAATGTCAATATTGCTCAAGCTGCCATCAGCACCAAATTGTCCAGAGATATTTTGGCCTTTAGCTAGTGCATCGGTGCGCTTACATTGTGCTCAATTGGCAGCTTCTAAGCAGACGGTAAATGATTTACTGCAAGCGATCACACTAGTGAAGGAATTGCCACAGAATCATCCACTCAGAGGGCAAATTAATAGTTTTTTAGAGGAGTGGTCACGGGATATATTACGGTTGGCTGATCAGAGTTTCCAATCTGGTAATTTAGAGGAAGCGATCGCTACTTCACGGCAAATTCCTGAAGATTTGGAAGGTCGGAAAATAGTAGAAGAGCAAATTACTAAATGGCTGTTGATTTGGTCAAACGCAGAAGAAATTTACCAAGAATCATTAAAAGAACTGGGTCAAAGGCATTGGCAATCAGCTTTTATCCTGTCATCCAAACTTCTGCGCGTTAATAATAAATATTGGGCAACTACTAAGTATGATGAACTAAATCGCATCATTGTCACAGCACGGGAAGATGGTGATAGCCTCTACAAGGCTGAAGGTTTAGCAGATAGTCGCTCAGTAGATGATGTCCTAGCAGCTATTAAGTTAGCTGAGTCTATTAAGTCGGATAGTTATCTATATCAAAAAGCGCAGGAATTGATTCCTGTATTTGGACGCAAGATCCTGAAATTAGCACAAGCCAAGATGGATAAGCGGGATGCGGATAGAGCATTAGAAATTGTGCGCCAAATTCCATCTATTCCTGAATTTCAGTCAGAAATTGATGATTTTGTGGTTTTGGGTGAAGCACAAAGGAGTGCTTGGACAGGAACGGTTTCTGGTTTAGAGGCTGCTATTTCCCAAGCCCAACAAATTGATGCTTCTAGGGAAGTATATGAGAAAGCACAAGAACTGATTGCGCGTTGGCAATTAGAAATTCAAGATGTTTCTCGGTTAGAAAAAGCACGAACCCTGGCTAGTCAAGGTACTATTAACGAGTTAACGGCGGCAATTTCCGAAGTGCAGATGATTCCCGATAGTAATCCTCGTGCTGAGGAAGCACGTCAGGAGGTGAACCGCTGGCGTGGACAAGTAGAGTCTATTGAAGATAGACCTTACTTAGAACGGGCTGAACAAATAGCTTTATTAGACGATATTAGTTCCTTACAGGCTGCGATCGCAGAGGCAAATCAAATTCGCTCTGGTCGTGCATTATATCCAGAAGCACGGAAAAGAGTCCGTAACTGGACTGCTAAAGTACAACAAATTCAAGATCAACCTTACTTAGATCAAGCACGAATCATTGCTGATAGCGGGGATTTAAACACTGCTATTAGAGAAGCTCAAAAAATTGCTTCATCGGGAAGGGCGCTTGCTAGTGAAGCACAAACAGCCGTTGATACTTGGCAAGAACAAATCCGCGCTCAAGAAAACTGGAAAAAAGCTAGAGAAGTAGCAATTACTGGCACACCAGAAGCTTTAGCAGAGGCAATACGGTTAGTTGACCGGGTTTCTAATCGTAACGTTTTACGCATGGATGCGAATGTGGCTATTGATCAATGGAGTCAACAGTTGTTACAAATGGCACGTTCCCAAAGCGAGTTTGATGTTTCTAAAAGCATTGAAACTGCTAGGTTAATTCCTCGTGGTAGCTCTGCTTACAGAGATGCTCAGGAGCAAATTAGAACTTGGAAACAATTTATCATACCTCGGACACCACCTATACCATCTTCTGAACCATCACCTGAAGCTGAACAATATCCATCATCAATTAGTGATGGCTTGTAATTGGTAATTGGTAATTGGTAATTAGTGAAAAAACGATTATCTATGTTTTAGCCAAAAGTTAGACTTACAGGGTTATGTTTGAATTAGCCAGCCCAAAGAACACCAAAAATACATAAAATCTAATACTCTCTATCATAGCACAGAAACAATTTTGCAATAGGTCTATTAAGAATAAAAAAAGGGGACTGTATTAAATCAGCCCCTTTTTTTGTTGAATATTATTCACTTAGTGCTACTTTAACCCAAGTGCAAAAAGCGCGAGTTGCGGCCATTTGTCCAATCTTTGTACTTTCTGCAATAAATGGAGGAATTTCTGTGATTTGGATAGGTGCAAAAGTATGGCTAATTTGGATTCCTGAATATTGCCAATTTGTCAGGATGTAGATTCTTAATCTAGTTCCGTTAAAACGCCAAAATTCAGGAATTCCCATTGCAGTATAAAGCTTAAGTTTATCTATTTTAGGTCCTGAATATTCTACTTCTAGCACTAAGTCTGGTGGTGGATAACATGCTAAATCAATATTCTATTTTTCTGTGACTAATAATTCATTTTGGATGTAATAACTGCTATCTGGTTCTACACCATATTCTAAATCATCTCTGGTTAATGTAAGTGAACCAGAACGGTTAACTTCTCACCCCAATTTTTCACAGAATACCCCAACAGAAATCTCAATTAAACGATTGGAGTTTTCATGGGGTTTTTGTGGAGTCATAATTTATAGATTTCCCTGGTGGTAAGAAATTCCATTTACCCGTTCTGAACCAATTTCACCTAGCATGGTTTTAAATGTCTGCCAGCTGATGTTGTCTAGTAAAATTCTGGTTTCTGTCGGTGTTGCTGTTGTTACCATATTTCAAGTTATTTACTATCGGGACTTAAACAAAAGTTAAGAGTAAAAAGGAGTACAATGGGATTTAGCTGTAGATTTCACGTTAAAAGAAGCTGATGAAAGAAACCACTGCCACAGCAATGTCACCATGGTTTAAAAGATGGTGTTAAAGGTTTGATGGTGTATTTCTCATCAAGCGCAAAAAAGAGAGTTTAGACATTATTTAGGGGGATGATTGGGTGAAAGTGAGAGAAA
>ERZ1034385.83-NODE-83-length-28858-cov-2.709718_pt1 | contig 28858 bp, 34 predicted proteins | sample MGYA00520612_ERZ1034385 | MGnify/ENA primary metagenome ERZ1034385 (study PRJEB33736, sample SAMEA104288468) | Azolla filiculoides | biome: Urban; feature: water surface; material: ditch water | place: Netherlands | collected 2014 ... | reverse complement strand
GCTATTGGAGCAATAACGATACCATCCGTGCAGGGTGACCTACCGCTCACTCTGGAGGCTGGCAAATCTGTCGTCTTCATCGGCGCGAATGGTGCTGGCAAAACACGTTTGGGAGTTATGATCGAATCTCGGTTTCAGGGGCAAGCCGAGGTTCACCGTATTGCCGCGCATCGTTCGCTGCAGATGAACACCGCCGTTCAGCCGCCGAGCTTGGATCGCGCACTGAAACAGTTGCGGTATGGAACCGCAGAAGGTGGCGATAGCCGCAAACACGGGTTTCGGTGGAAAAGTAAACCAGCAATTGCCATGCTATCAGATTTCGATCATCTCATTGCTGCTCTTTACGCAGAAGAGAACGACGTATCCGTCAAATTTAGGCAGGATGCGAGAGCGAATCCAGCAACACCAGTAGCCACGACAAAACTCGACATCTTGAGGGAAATTTGGCAAGAATTGTTGCCGCATCGGAACCTGATTGTAGAAGCGTCGAACGTAAAGACGGCTCCAGCTGGTCAAATCTATGCCTCCTACAACGCGGCAGAGATGAGTGATGGCGAGAGGGTGATTTTCTATCTGCTCGGTCAGGCGCTACTTCTTCAGTCGAAGACAATTCTGATAATTGACGAGCCGGAGCTTCACATCAATAAATCCGTTTTGTCAAAGCTCTTCGACAAGATTGAAAGTAGCAGGCCAGACTGTTCGATAGTCTACATCACTCATGATGTAGAGTTTGCCGCATCTCGCCATGCAGCCACTAAGTTTGTAATCCGTACGTATCAAAAGAGCCCTGAACAGTGGGATATTGAGCATGTCCCCGAAAACACGCACATTCCCGACGACGTTGTCGCACTGATTGTTGGCAGTCGCTTACCTGTGCTCTTTGTGGAAGGAGACGGAGGAAGTCTGGACATAGCGCTCTACCGTCGAGTCTTCGAAGGTTTCACTGTGATTCCGGTAGGCAGCTGCGATCAGGTGATCCATACCGTCGCTAGCTTTGCAAACCGCAAAGAACTTCATCGGGTGGGATGCGCGGGCATCATCGATAGCGATGGACGATCCGTTCAGGAGAGCGAATACCTGGCTCAGAAATCCGTCTACACTTTGCCTGTCTCAGAAGTAGAAAATATGCTGCTGCTGCCGACAGTTTTTAAGGAACTGGCGATGGCACTCGCGTTCGATGAAGCTGAGGCAAACCAAAAGCTGAATGATCTTAGGGCGCGAGTGATTAGCCTCGCATCCAGTGAGATTGATCGAATAAGCCTCGACTACACGAGACGTCGGATCGACTCGATGGTGAAGAGGATAGGTCTTACAGCGACCGATATCCAAACGCTGGAGACAGATTTCCGTAACGCAACTTCAGCGGTTGACCCCCAAACAATCTTCGAGAACATGCAGGTTCAGCTAACAAACGCCGTCGCTAACGGCGACTATGCAACCATTTTGCGCCACTACGATAACAAGGGCCTTCTGGCTGAAGCTGCGAAGCTGCTGGGACACCAAAAGAAGTCGCTGGAAGAGTTCATTGGACGAACATTGCGCGGTAAGAGCCAGCCAGCACTGCTGGCAGCGTTAGTAGACCTGTTGCCGACGCCTATCCCGCGCCCATAGAGTCGTAGCCTGAGGAGATATTTGCGTCTTGGCCCAGCTCAACGCTTCTGTCCGCGAGCATAGGGACTCGCCGTCTGTCGGTCGCGAACTCTAGGCGTCTCCAACCCTACCCAAACAACCGCTCATCCTTCTCCGTAAAGAACGCCTCGACGCTCTGCGGCGCCACATCCTCCAGCCGTGCCGGTGACCATTTCGGATTGCGGTCCTTGTCGATGATCGCAGCCCTTATGCCCTCATAGAAATCGGGCACTTTCACCACCTGCAGCGTGCCGGCGAATTCGCGTTCGAGGCAGGTTTCGAGGTCTTTCGAGCGACGGGCCTCGCGCAGCATCCTGAGTGTTACCTTGAGGCTGGTCGGCGATTTGGCTCGCATGGCGGCCAGGGTTCTGGTGACGAGGGTTTTGGCGGCGAGTTCGGAGGTTTCGCGTTCCAGGGCGGCGACAATCTCCTCTACCGTGTCGAATGAAAAGCAGCGGTCGATCAGTTGTCGCCCTTCGCAGAAGGGGCCGGTCGGGCCGTCCACGGTAAAGTCCCGGATGGTCGAGGCAATGGTCTGGCCGAGCGCTGGCAGCGGCAACTTGGCGAGTTTGCCGAGAAGCTCAGCGATCCGGTCGTGCGGCACGAACCAGTCGGCGAAACCGGCGCTGATCGCGTCGGCGCCGTTGATCGCCTCGCCGGTCAGGCCCATCCAGGTGCCGAGTTCGCCGGGCGCGCGCGACAGGAGCCACGATGCGCCAATGTCGGGGAAGAAGCCTATGCCGGTTTCCGGCATGGCGAGCTTTGTCGTTTCGGTGACGATGCGGTGGCTGCCATGGCTGGACACGCCAACGCCGCCGCCCATGGTGATGCCGTCCATCACGACGATATAGGGCTTTGCGGAGCGGGCGATGCGGGCGTTCAGCCGGTATTCGGCCCTGAGGAAGGCGGACGCCTTGCCATCACCGGCCTTGCCGCTCTCGTAGAACATGCGGATGTCGCCGCCGGCGCAAAGCCCGCGTTCGCCTTCGCCGGTGACCAGAACCGCGGCCACCTGCGGATCGGTCTCGAAGGCATTGAGAGCCTTGCCGAAATCCACCACCATCTCGTGGGAAAGGCTGTTGAGCACCCGTGGACGGTTGAGCGCGATCAGGCCGAGCGCGCCTTTCCTCGCCGTCAGGATCTCATTGCCCTGATAGTTCGCCTCCAGAAAACGCATGCCATCCTCCCTTGTCTTTCCAGAGAGTTAGATATGCGTCGTCGCTGAAGAGCAAGTGCGTCTATGGTTGCGTTTATCCGACGAGGTGGCGCGGGGTGCCGGCGACAAACAGCTCGATGTTGTCGATCAACTGGTCGGCCAGCGTCTGGATCGCCTCGCGGCTCGCCCAGGCGACATGCGGTGTCAGGATCACATTGTCGCGAGAGGCAATGCGCATCATCGGGCTGCCGGTTGCCGGCGGCTCGCCATCGGTGACATCAAAGCCGGCGCCGGCGATCTGGCCCTTGTCGAGGGCCAGTTCCAGCGCCAGCTCATCGACCAGTCCGCCACGGCCGGTGTTGATGATCAGCGGCTTCTTCTCCATCAGGGCGAATTCGCGCGCGCCGATGATGCCGCGTGTTTCGGCATTGAGCGGGCAATGCAGGGTGATGGCGTCGGCGCGCCGCATCACCTCGTCGAAGGCGGTTTGCCCCGGCTTCAGTTCATCCGAACCGCGGCGGCCGGCGACGAGCACCGTCATGCCGAATGCCTCGGCAATGCGGCCGACGGATTGGCCCAACGTGCCGTGGCCGATGATGCCGAGCGTCGAGGCGCCGAGATCGGAGATCGGATGGTCGAAGAAGCAGAATTGCGCCGCTTCCTGCCAGCGACCGTCCAGCACCGACTGGCGATAGGGGATGATCGACCGGCGCAGTGCCAGCAGCAGTGCGAACGTGTGTTCCGGCACCGTGTGTTTGGCGTAGTTGCGGATGTTGCAGACCGATATGCCGTTTGCCTTGGCGGCGGCAAGATCGATGATGTCGGTGCCGGTGGCGGAAACCGCGATCAGTTTCAGCCGGCTGGCCGAGGCCAGGGCATCGGCGCGCACCGGGGCCTTGTTGGTGATGACGATGTCGGCATCTTTGATCCGCTCGGCCACCTGATCGGCGCTGGTGCGATCATGGATGATCAATTCATGCGGGAAACCTGGCGCGCGAACCACGGTTTCCGGAGAGAGCGTGTCGCGGTCGAGAAAGACGATTCGGATCATGTTGGAACCCTTGTGACGATGCCGCGCCCGGTGTCGGCACGCTTGCCTCAGTGATAGTCGGGGATGCCCGGCATGGTGATAAAACCATCGAGCTTGCGGAAGCTGCGCAGCCAGCGGCGCAGCGCCGGAAACTCGTCATGATCGAGGCCGAAATCACGCGACAGGGCAAAGCTTGCGATCAGCGCGACATCGGCAATCGTCGGCTGGTCGGCAATGACGAATTCGCAGCCGCGGATCTGTTGCAATATCATGTGGTCGTCGATGATGCGCAGGGCGCGGCGCGCCTCGGATACGATCTGCGGCTTTGCGCCGTCCGGTGTGAACAGCGCCTGTTGCCGGGCGATCACTGCGGCGAATAGCTGTTGTCCGGCAAAGCCCAGCCATTGCTGAAGCAAACCATAGCGCGCCGGGTCCAATGGCAGCCACCGGCCAGACGGGTCATGGGCGCGCGCCAGATAGGCCAGAATGGCTTCTGTTCCTGAAAGCGTCAGGTCGCCATCGGTGAGGACCGGCAAGGTGCCCGCCGGATTGATGGCCAGCATATGCGGCTGTTCCTGTTCGCGCCCCGGCTGCATGTCGACGGCAATGGTTTTGTATTGCAGGCCAAGCAGCGAGAGCAGCAGACGCACGCGGTAGCAGCTGTCGTCGAGATCGTAATTGTACAATGTAAGCAGAGACATCAGGCGACCCTGGCGAAAGAGTGTTCGAGCGCAAAGCGAAGTCCGGTTGCCCAGGTCGCCAGCTGTGCACGAGTCTTGTCGTTGGCAGACGCCGAAACGAGAATGTGCAGCACCGTCCTGTCGAGGCTCAACGGCTGAAACGCGACGACGAGCATGCCGCCCTCTGCGGTGCATTGCAGGCAGAGGGGGGAGAGTGTTTTGAGTTCGGCCAGCTCCATGTCCGGCGGGCTGACGTCTGCCAGGTGATCGCGACAGAGCGCAAGCGGGGCGTCGACATAGAGGCTGCGGACGGAAAGCAGATTGTCGGGCAGGTCGGGCATGGTCGTGTGATCCGTGTCTGGCGACATGGCGGTCCAGATCAGACCACCCGCCTCTGCCACGGCCAAGGTCGGGACCTTGATTGTCTTGGGGACATCCAGATCCGGATGGGCCGGAATAAGCCGACATTGGCCGGCGCTGTCGTAGCGCCAGCCGTGATAGAGGCAGGCAATCTGATCGCCGCGCACGAAGCCGAAACTCAGACGCATGCCGCGATGCGGACAGCGATCTTCCCAGACATGGGCCTTGCCCCCGTCATCGCGCCAGACGACATATTCCGCGCCGTCAATCTTCGTGCCGGCGGACGTGCCGGGCTCGATCGATGTCGACAGGGCGACGGGAACCCAAAGGGTGGTGTCGGTCATCTGCAAAATCTCCGGATCAACCATGCGGGTGATCGCTGCGTTCGATATCAAGAATGATGCAATCGTAAGGGCCGAGGCTGACGGCCATTTCAAAGGCATCGATCAGCGCATCCGGTCCGCGCACCGTCAGCATGCAGGCTTGGGTGTCGCAGATGCCGATGGTAAGCGCCAGGTCGAGCCGCGCTGCCCGATGGCGGGCGAATTCCAGGAAACTCTCGGACATCAGGCTGCCGCGAAAAATGAAATCGCAGGAGATGCCTGTGTTTTTGCGGCCGCTCGCCTGGGGAATGTTGTTGCCTGCCAATTGTGCTCGCTCTATTTTCGAGCAATCTAGCGGTGGGTTGCGACGGGGTTCAAGCGGAAATTCAGCGCACCCCCAGATGAAGGATCAGGACATGGCGGCAGGCGAAATCGATCGGGCATCGCTTGACCAGTGGTACGTGATCGACACCGAGGCGGTCATTCCGGTCGGGCGCTCGTCAAACCGACTTCTGGGAACGGACCTCATCGTCGTGAAAGAGCAGAATGGCGCGGTCGCGGTGTTTGCCGAAGGCCGCGAAGGCGCTTTGCCGCTGCGCCACCGCTTCGGTTTTCTCTGGACGACGCTCGGCGTGCCGGAGCGTGAAATCTTTGCGTTGCCGGAAGCCGACGAGCCGGATCGTCGCTATGTGGCCTGCGGCGTGGTGACGGTGAAGGCGTCGGGGCTGAGAATCGTCGAGAACTTTCTCGACATGGCGCATTTTCCCTTTGTGCATACGGATGTTCTCGGCGCCGAGCCCTATACCGAGGTCGAGCAATATGACGTCGAGATCCGTCGCGACGCCGACGAGGTCTGGGCGACGAACTGCAAGTTCTTCCAGCCGCAGGCGGCGCTGTCGGCGACCGATGGCATCACCACACAATACATGTACCGGGTGATGACGCCGTTCACCACGATCCTCTACAAGACCTGCCCGAACTCGGATACGCGCTGGGATGTGATCGGGCTGTTCGTGCAGCCGCTCGATCCAGACCGTTGCCGGGCGCATCCGATCATGTATCTGATCGACGATGTGTCGACGACGACGGAACTGGTGCATTTCCAGCAACTGATCTTCCTGCAGGACAGGATCATCCTGGAAAACCAGCGGCCGGTTCTGCTGCCGCTCGAACCGCGCAAGGAAATCCCGACGCGGGCGGATGCGTCGTCGATTGCCTACAGGCGCTGGCTGAAGGAAAAGGGCGTCACCTACGGCGCGACGACTGCCGCATAGGCAATAAAAAAACCCGGAGGCGGGTGCCTCCGGGCAATTTCAACTCATGACCTCGTCGGGTCTCAGTTCTTGCTCATCCAGTCGTCGATCTCGCGATCGGCTTCTTCCTGGGTCTTGCCATAGGCTGCCTGGATCTTGCCGGACAGTTCCTTGCGCTTGCCGGCGACCACGTCGAGATCATCGCCGGTGAGCTTGCCCCACTGGGTCTGGGCCTTGCCCTTGAACTGTTCCCAATTGCCTTCAACCTGATTCCAATTCATCGGAAGTCTCCCGTGTCTTGTGTTTGATGAGAGGCTCATGTCCTCGGCATCTATAACGTGCCTGTCTTGCGGAAGTTCCAGTTCCGACTGGCAAAGAAAGAGCACGGCGCGAGGGAACCCAAACGGCCTTGCCGCGTTGTCATGACGAACTTGAGATGATTGTGAACGCTTACGGAGGCTCCGAACATGGCGCTATCGACCACCAGCAAACGAAAGATCGAAGACACGGCAAACGATATTGCCGATCGTATTGAAGCGCTTGCTTCGACCGATGATTCCGCCACGCCTGCCGACATCCAGGCCGAGCTCGACAACCTTCGTCGTGACCTGGCCTCGTTGACCAAGACGGTTGCGTCCTTCGGCAGCGGGAAGATCCGCGAAGCTGGCAGCATGGCGAGCCAGATGGGCGCCGATGCCGCCGAAACCTCGACGCAATATGTCGAAGCGGCACGCGATACGCTTGTCGGTGTCGAGCAGGACCTCAGAGCCCAGGTTCAGGCCAATCCGTTCCAGTCGCTGGCGATCGCGGCGGGCGTCGGCTATATCTTCGCCCTGCTCAGCCGGCGCTGATCATGCTGCAATTGATGCAACACCTCGGTGTTCTGGCCTTCGGCAAGGTGCGGCCGACGGCCAGGCGCGTGGCGCGGTCCCTGATCGGGGCCGTGGTGGCGGGCATTTTCGGACTGACCACCTATATCGCGCTGTTTCTGGCGCTCGGAATCTATCTGTCGCGGCAATATGATCCGGTGACGGCCGCCTTGATCATTGCGGCTGTGACGGCGGTGGCCGCGGTTGTCGTGATCGGGGTGGTTGCCGCTCTCAATCGGCGCTCGGAGCGACGCCTCCTGGCGCGTCAACGGGCAGCACGGGCACGATTGCCGGATCCGGTCACGCTGCAGATCCTGGCGGGTCTGCCGACGATGATGCGCGGTAAATCGTTGTTTGCCACCTTGGCCATAGCGGCGGTGGTGTTTGCCATGGCGAAAAGCCAGGGCACGGGCTCGACACGAGCGGATGACGATTGAGCGTGACGATTGAACATTCTGGCGAGATGGCCGGTCACGAGATAGCCAGTCATCTGGCCAGCGACATATCTGGTCCGGAAACAGTTCCGGGCTGGTAGTTCCGGTCTCACCTTGTCATTCGGTGCCGAAGCAACAAGGGCGGATCAGTAAAGCAAAGCCGTTATTTCTTCGCTTTGAGCTCGGCTTCGTGCAGGCGTTCGAGCAGGTCGATCAAATGCGACGGGGTGCCTTCGTCGATGATGGTGTCGTAATATCCGCGCAGTTTCGAGGCAATCAATGCGTTGGAATTCTGGCCCTTGGTGTCGGCAGCTTTGCTTTTTTCGGGCTTGTCTTTTGGGCTCTTGGCCATCTTTGTCCAATTCCGTCAGTTCATTAGGCGGGAGCGAATAGCCTGATAACCTTTTTGATGCAAAAAAGTTCCGCTGCGATGGAACTATTTTTTGCGCCGAACGTTTTCAGCCGAGTCCGCACCCGTATTTTCATATGCGATTGGAGAAATGCATGTCCCTTACTGCCCGCGTCGCCGTTCACCTTCCCTATCTGAGGCGATATGCACGCGCCGTTACCGGTTCACAGACCTCCGGCGATGCCTATGTCGCTGCCGTCCTGGAAGCGCTGATTGCCGATATCTCGATTTTCCCCGATACCGGCGATGATCGGGTGGCGCTGTATCACCTGTTTGTGTCGATCTATGATTCAACCAAGGTCGAGCTGCCGCCGATCACCTCTCCTTTCGCATGGGAAAAGCGCGCGGCTGCCAATCTCGCGGCCGTTCCCACCCGTGCACGCCACGCCTTCCTGCTGGTCACGGTCGAGGGCTTCACAACCGCCGAAGCATCGGCCGTTCTCGGCGTCAGCGAAGGCGAGTTCAACACGTTCTTCAATGAAGCGTCCGCCGAGATTTCTCGCCAGGTCGCAACCGACATCATGATCATCGAGGATGAACCGCTGATCGCGCTCGACATCGAGCAGATGGTGGAAGATCTCGGCCACCGCGTGACGGGCATCGCCCGGACGCACAGCGAGGCTGTCGAGCTTTACAAGCGCACCAGCCCGAAGATGGTGCTGGCGGACATCCAGCTTGCCGATGGAAGCTCCGGCATCGACGCGGTGAACGATATCTTGAAGGTGGACACCATTCCGGTGATCTTCATCACGGCTTTCCCTGAGCGTCTGTTGACCGGCGAGCGGCCGGAGCCTGCCTTCCTGGTCACGAAGCCATTCAATCCGGACATGGTCAAGGCACTCATCAGCCAGGCCCTGTTCTTCAACGAGCAGGTCGCTGAACAGGCGTAAGACGCGGATAAATGCAATAAAGACAGGGACTTGGGATCACGTGCCGGCGCATGGAGCGCTGGCGCTGATCCGAAGGGCCGAGCAACGGCGGAGCAGGACAGTTGGTACATCGATTGACATGGTTTGAACCTCAGCGCGGCGAGGAGCAATTGCGCGAGTTCTTCATAACCGCTCTTATCGATATGGGTGCCAGCCTGATCCTGCAGGACGAAGACGGCACCTATGTCTGCATCACTGCGCTTCCGCCGCAGTGGCGTCTGGAAGCCGGGGCGCGGCCAACCGACGAATCCATCTTCGGACCTGAAATCGGCCAACGGCTGACCGAGATCAAGTCGACCCTGGTCAAGGCGGGCGACCGGGCCGACCTCGAGATCGAAGCCGGCGACGACAGCTTTTTCGAGTTTCGCTGCAGGCTGGTGGAAATGACCGATGCCAAGCTTCACCTGATCACCGTGGTGATCGACCGAACAGAGGATCGCCGTCGCGAGCGTCTCTTGAGGGCCTTGCTGCGCGAAGTCAGTCATCGGTCAAAGAACCTGCTGGCGATCATCCAGAGCATCGCCTCGCAGACCGCCCGCTATGCTGGCACGCTGGATATGTTTCTCGGCAAATTCCGCGGCCGTTTGCATGCGCTGTCGCAGTCGCAGGACCTGATCACCGACAGCAGTTGGCGCGGTGCTTACTTCCGCGACCTGCTGAAGCAACAGGTGGATCGCTACGTTCAGGAAAATGCCGATCTGGTGCGTGTCTCGGGCGATGATGTGCTTTTGACGCCCAACGCCTCGCTGCATATCGGGCTTGCCCTGCATGAACTGGTGGTCAACGCGGTCAGCCATGGCGATTTCCTGCAGCGGCGCCGACCGATCGAGGTCACCTGTACGCGGCTGGACACGCCTGAAGGTCCGATGGTCCGTATCCTCTGGGTCGAGCCCTTCGGCATAGCGGATGCCGATGATATCAAGGCGGTGAAGACCAACCGGTTTGGCAGTACCGTTCTGGAGCGAGTGGTGCCGTCGTCCGTCAATGGTACGGCAGAGCACGAGTTCGGGCAGGCGGAAATCCGCTACGAACTGACCTTCCCGCTTGAGATCTTCGATTAGTTGCGATGAACTCGTCCGAGTTCGGCACTCCCCATTCTCCAGACAACGGTGATTGATCATGCGCCTGTTCAGTTGCTCAAACTGTTCGAACGTCGTTCATTTCGAAAACAATGGCTGCGTCACATGTGGCTCGCGCCTGGCCTTCAGGCCAAGCGCGCTGGACATGGTGGCATTGCGGCCGGATGGCAGTGCCATACTCGCCGATTCCGCCGAACCAGGCTGGGCGGCCCATCCGTGTGCCAATGCCGATATCGGCGGTTGCAACTGGCTGGTCGACGACAACGACGTCTCGGGCTTCTGTGTCGCCTGCCGACACAATGTGACCATTCCGGATATCTCCATCCCCCAGAACATCGCCAACTGGCAGAAGATCGAGCTCGCCAAGCGCAACCTGTTCTATTCGCTGCTGCGCTTCGATCTGCCGATGACGACCCGCGCCGAAAATCCCGCGCAGGGGCTCGGCTTCAAGTTTCTTGCCGACGAAGTCGTCGCGACCGAAGAGGGGCCTGTTCTGACCGGCCATGAGGACGGTTTGATCACGCTCAACATCGCCGAGGCTTCGGATGTCGAGCGCGAGGCCCGCAGAGTGGCGCTGGGCGAGCCGTTCCGCACCCTTCTTGGCCATTTCCGCCATGAAGTCGGACACTATTACTGGAATGTCCTGGTGCGCGATCGTGGCGAATATGATGCGTTTCGCGCAGTGTTTGGCGACGAGAGGGTCGACTATGGCGAGTCCCTCAAGCGACACTATGCCGAAGGGCCAATGATCGGCTGGGAACTCAGCTATATTACCGCCTATGCGGCAAGCCACCCTTGGGAGGATTTTGCCGAAACGTTCGCGCATTACTTCCATATCGTCGATGCGCTCGACACCGCCGATGCGTTCGGGCTCAGAACCAATCCGGAAGCCGACACGGATGTATCGGGGCTGACGTTGAGCAAGACCTTCGACAGCTATCGCAGCGGCAGCTCGGAAGCGCTGATCCGTGCCTGGGTACCGCTGACGCTGGCGATCAACAGCATCAACCGCAGCATGGGCCAGCACGATCTCTATCCCTTCATCCTGTCCGAGCCGGTCTTCGAAAAGCTCAAATATATTCATCAGTTGATCCGCTCCGGCCGGATGTCCTGAACACCAGGCCGAAGTTGAATTGCTTAACAGCCCCGGAACTTCGAGGGTTTTCCCGCGTTAACATTTAAATAACGCGGAGATCAGTGATGAACACCCTGGCTGCTTTGATGGTAATCGTTGCTTGCCACTCGCAAGACACTTCGTGTCTTGAAGAGCCAGTCGCCGTTATTTCCTATGAAACCGGTCAGGCCTGTCGAACTGCGCTGCCGCAGCAGATGCGGCAGGCTGAGCGTCTTGCCGGCATTGTCTACGGTGACTGCATTCCCGTCGACGCCGAGCTTGTCGCGGGGCGAGACATTCACCGTTCGATCGATCCGGCCAAGCTTGCAAGCCTCGATAGACGCGCGGACGCTTCATCGGTCGAGGCTCAGGCGATGATGCCGCAGGTCCCCAGGCGTATTCCGGTCCCGCTTGACCGGTTCCAGGAGATCAAATGACAGACCCGATCCGAAATCGCGAATATCCGCCAGACCCGGCAGTCGACCGTCAGACCCTCGATATGGCGCAAGAGGCCGGTCTCGATGCCGACCTGGGTGCCAAGGTGCCGCCGCTATACGGCGCGTTTACGGTTTCCGTCATGGTCGCTATCCTGGTCGCCATGCTTTCCGGGTTGGCCTGGATCATTCTGTAGGTTGTTCTGAACCAAGTAAAAAAGGGGCCCTGCATTGTGCAAGGCCCCTTTTGTCGCCTTCGTTCCTGATCTTATGCCTGTCGAAACAGGCGCATCGCAAGCGAGATCAGGAAGAGGATGATGAATATCGCAAAGAGGATCTTGGCGATCCCGGCGGATGCGCCGGCAATGCCACCGAAGCCGAGAACACCGGCGATCAATGCGACGACGAGGAAGACGAGAGCGTAGTATAGCATGATGTTTCTCCTGTTCTGGTGGCGGAAAAACGTCAAAGATGAGGCTTTGTTCCATTCGCATCGTCGACAACGAACGCAAAATCAGCCTCCTTTAAAAAAAGACATGTCAGGGGGAACCTATTGGCTCCGTGACCGTTGACCGCGAACAGAGAAACAGAGCCCTTGGAACATATGACACATGACTCTAAGAAACCGCCGGTGGCAAACAGGTCGTCCGGCGTGAGCGCCGTGCACCCTGGAGTGGCGGCGCAATTGCGTGAGTATTATCAGTCGGTGCAGGAGGAAGGCATTCCGGAGCGTTTCCTGAGCCTGCTCGAGCGCCTGGATATGGCTGAACGACAGGCCGGTGAAGGCCGTCGGATCAAGGATACCACCCAATGACAGCTGATGATGAAGCGAACCAGCGCGCCTTCAAGCGCGATCTTCTCGCCGCCCTGCCGAACCTGCGTGCGTTTGCGGTGTCCCTGACGGGACGTCATCATGTGGCGGATGATCTGGTGCAGGACACCATCATGAAGGCATGGGCCAAGCAGGACCATTTCGAGCCCGGCAGCAACATGAAAGCCTGGCTCTTCACCATCCTGCGCAACGAGTTCTATTCACAGATGCGCAAACGTGGGCGCGAAGTGTCCGATACCGACGGCATCTTCACGTCTCAGCTTTCCACGCATCCTCAGCAGTACGGATCTCTGGACCTGCAGGATTTCAAGCGGGCGCTTGATCAGTTGCCGAGCGACCAGCGCGAAGCGATCATCCTGGTTGGCGCTTCAGGTTTTGCCTATGAAGAGGCTGCCGAAATCTGCGGTTGTGCTGTCGGCACGATAAAGAGCCGGATCAACCGTGCCCGCAACAAGCTGCAGGAAATTCTCGGTGTCAGCGGGGAAGGGGACTACGGCCCCGATGCACATAGTTCAGCGGTCACCAAGAAAGCCTTCGCCCTTTGACGATATGCCATGCCGCTTTGCCTGGGTCACGGCATCTGCCAGTGCCTCAGGCTGAGGCGGCTTGGTGACGAACGGGTAGTCTGTCCGGCTTGTGCCGCTCTGCGGGAACTGGTCGTAGGAGGACAGGAAGACAGGGTTGGCACCGGCCGTCTCGATCATGCGGCCACGCACAGTATTGAGGTTGTCGTTGGGGGCTGCGTCCAGAATGACGACATCGAAGGGGCTTCTCGAGAGTTCGCTTTCAAGCCGGGTGAGAGGGACGATGGTCACCTCGCAGGCCAGCGTTTCAGCGAGGATCCTTTCGACCTCCATCGCAATCAGATATTGGTTCTCGGCAATGAGAACGCGAAGCGACGGGTTTTGCATGACTAATCCTTTTTTCAGACCCGCTTATGGTGCCGGGCTTCTCCATCGTCATTTAAAAAAGACATGTGCGGCGTTGGTTGTGTTCCTGTGAGGGAACAAACTGGCAAACAAACGAGGTAATCCCATGGCCGGGGAAACTCGCCTGAATCCGGTTCGCGTCAGCTGTTACGAATGTCCCTTGCGGCGCATGCCGCATTTTCGAACCTTTTCGGAGGACGAGCTGGAATTCGTCGCGCAGTTCAAGCGCGGCGAATTGATGGCCGATCCGGGGACGACGGTCCTAGTTGAAGGCGCAAGGAGCGCGCATCTTTATACGGTTCTGTCCGGCTGGGGTTTCCGCTACAAGATCCTCGAGGACGGCCGTCGGCAGATCCTCAACTACGTGGTGCCTGGCGACATGATCGGGTTGCAGGGGGCGGTGATGGCCGAAATGCAGCATTCCGTCGAGGCGATGACGCCGATGAAGCTGTGTGTGTTCGAGCGCAGTCGTCTGTTCAGCCTGTTCGAGCGCCATGCCGGCCTGGGTTTCGACCTGACATGGCTCGCGTCACGGGAGGAGACAATCCTCGACGAGCATCTGCTGAGCATCGGTCGGCGTTCGGCGATCGAACGCGCGTCTTACCTGATGGCCTTCCTGTTTGAACGGGGACGCATTGCCGGTCTGCTCGATGACGTTCGCCGCCATATTCCCATCACCCAGACACACTTTGCCGACACGCTCGGGCTGTCCATCGTGCATACCAACAAGACACTGAAGAAGCTGGCCGATCGCGGTTACATCCTGTGGCGCGACAGAGGCTGCGAAGTGCTGGATCCGGAAGGTCTGCAGGATACTGCGCGCTGGACGCCAGGCGAACCGAGCATGCGACCGTTCATCTGACCCTGCCTGCGGTTCAACACAAAAAGGCCGGCTCGATGGAGCCGGCCTTTTTCGTCTGACGGTCCTGGATGCTGTCACTATCGCCTCAGGCGACGATGAGCACGCCGGTAAACAGAGCGATGATCAGGATCACCAGAACAATGAAAATCAGAATCTTGGCAATTCCGGCAGACGCTCCGGCCACGCCGCGAAAACCGAGAAGGCTCGCAACGGCGGCAATCAGAAGCAAGATCAGGATCCAGTGCAGCATGGTCGTTTCCGTTTGATTAAATCCGAACAGGTAATCGCCAGATCCGACAATTGTTCCATTTCTGCGCCTCCTGCTCGATTGTGCGGCGCAACAAAAATCGGTTTAAGCTATTCCCAATGCGACAAAAACCGACACTTGCGCACTCAAGTATACTAGACAGCCGCGCGTGCATCTGATCGTTTCCGCCGGGAAAGAGTCCCTGCGACTTTTGTTGGAGGGATTGGGGTTGATGGAGCGAGGTTCGAGAGGGAGATGGGTTTGAAGATCGGTTCGCCTAGGGAAATTTATGGGGGAGAGGCGCGCGTCGCGATGACGCCGGATAGCGCTGTACAGCTGCAAAAGCTCGGTTATGAATGTTTGATCGAGACCGGCGCCGGCAAGGCAGCCGGCTTTTCGAACGAGGCCTATCGTGCAGCCGGCGTCACCGTTGTCGAGGGCGCCGAGGCGCTCTATTCGGCATCCGACGTGATCGCCAAGGTTCGTCCGCCGGACACGGCCGAGGTCAATCGACTGTCTGCCGGAAAGACGCTGATCTCGTTCTTCTACCCGGCTCAGAACGCCGATCTGCTCGAGCAGTCGAAATCGACCGGTGCCAATGTGATCGCCATGGACATGGTGCCGCGTATTTCGCGCGCCCAGAAGATGGATGCTCTGTCGTCGATGGCCAATATTGCCGGCTACCGCGCCGTGATCGAGGCCGGCAACAATTTCGGCCGATTCTTCACCGGCCAGGTGACGGCTGCCGGCAAGGTGCCGCCCGCCAAGGTTTTGGTCATCGGTGCCGGCGTTGCAGGCCTGGCCGCCATCGGCACGGCGACCTCGCTCGGCGCGATCACCTATGCCTTCGACGTGCGTCCGGAAGTGGCCGAGCAGATCGAATCGATGGGCGCGCAATTCGTCTATCTGGAGTTCGAAGCCGCCCAGGACGGCGCGGCGACCGGTGGCTATGCAGCACCTTCGTCGCCGGAGTTCCGCGAAAAGCAGCTTTCCAAGTTTCGCGAGCTGGCGCCAGACATCGACATCGTCATCACCACGGCGCTGATCCCCGGCCGTGACGCGCCCAAGCTTTGGCTTGCCGACATGGTCGCGGCGATGAAGCCCGGTTCGGTCGTGATCGACCTTGCCGCCGAGCGTGGCGGCAATTGCGACCTGACGGTCGCTGACCACAAGATCGTCTCGGAAAACGGCGTGACGGTCGTCGGCTATACTGACTTCCCGAGCCGCATGGCCGCCCAGGCTTCGACGCTTTATGCGACCAATATCCGCCACATGATGACCGACCTGACGCCGGCCAAGGACGGCGCTGTCGTTCACAACATGGAAGACGACGTCATCCGTGGCGCGACCGTTGCCTTCCAGGGTGGGATCACGTATCCCCCCCCGCCGCCGAAGATCCAGGCAATTGCGGCTGCAAAGCCAAAGGAGAAGATCAAGGAACTGACACCGGAGGAGAAGCGGGCCAAGGAAATTGCGGCATTCAAGACGCAGACCCGCAACCAGGTCGGCCTGCTGGTGCTTGCCACGGCGCTGTTGCTTGTTGTCGGCGCCTATGCGCCGGAAAGCTTCATGAGCCATTTCATCGTCTTCGTTCTCTCCTGCTTCATCGGCTTCTCGGTGATCTGGAATGTCAGCCACTCCCTGCACACGCCACTGATGGCGGTGACCAATGCCATTTCCGGCATCGTCATCCTGGGTGCGCTGCTGCAGGTCGGCTCCAGCAATTGGCTGGTGGTGATCCTGGCGGCTTTGTCGGTGCTGATCGCGACGATCAATATCGTCGGTGGCTTCCTCGTGACACGGCGCATGCTCGCCATGTTCCAGAAGTCGTGATCGGGGAGGGGAAAAGACTATGACAATCGGTATCGTATCTGCGGCCTATATCGCCGCTGCTGTTCTCTTCATCCTTTCTCTCGGCGGTCTGTCCGGCCAGGAAAGCGCCAAGCGCGCCGTCTGGTACGGCATCGTCGGCATGGGGCTCGCCGTCATCGCCACGGTTTTCGGCCCGGGTGTCGGCAACTGGTTCATCATCCTTGTGATGATCGCCGGTGGTTCGGTCATGGGATATTACGTCGCTGCCCGCGTGCAGATGACGGAAATGCCGCAGCTGGTTGCGGCGCTGCATTCCTTCGTCGGCCTGGCCGCCGTATTCATCGGCTATAATGCCGAACTGGAACTCGGCACGGTGCTGGCGCTGAAGGCGGCGGGCGGCGACCTATCAACGCTGGCCGGCTTTGCCGAAAAGCTCGCACACAAGGACATGGTGGAAATCGCCATTCTCAAGGTCGAGGTCTTCCTCGGCGTGTTCATCGGCGCGGTCACCTTCACCGGTTCGGTCATTGCGTTCGGCAAGCTTGCCGGCAAGGTGGACGGCAAGGCGAAGAAGCTGCCGGGCGGGCATTTTCTCAATGCAGGCGCGGCTCTCGGCTCGATCATCCTGCTCGTGATGTTCTTCAATGGCGCGGGCATCTGGACGCTGGTGCTGATGACGCTTCTTGCCTTCTTCATCGGCTACCATCTGATCATGGGCATCGGCGGCGCCGACATGCCTGTCGTCGTGTCGATGCTCAACAGCTATTCCGGCTGGGCCGCGGCTGCCATCGGCTTTTCGCTCGGCAACGATCTCCTGATCGTCACCGGTGCGCTGGTCGGCTCCTCCGGTGCGATCCTGTCCTATATCATGTGCAAGGCGATGAACCGCTCGTTTGTCTCGGTTATTCTCGGCGGCTTCGGCGGCACGACAGGGCCGGCGATGGAGATTGAGGGCGAACAGATCGCCATCGATGCGGAAGGCGTTGCCAACGCCCTGAACGATGCCGACAGCGTCATCATCGTGCCGGGTTACGGCATGGCGGTCGCCCAGGCGCAGCAGGCGGTGTCGGAGCTGACCCGCAAGCTGCGGGCCGCCGGCAAGACCGTGCGCTTCGCCATCCATCCGGTGGCCGGCCGTCTTCCGGGCCACATGAACGTGCTGCTCGCCGAAGCCAAGGTGCCCTATGACATCGTCATGGAAATGGACGAGATCAACGACGACTTCCCGACGACGGACGTGGTCATCGTCATCGGCTCCAACGACATCGTCAATCCGGCGGCGGAAGAAGATCCGAATTCGCCAATCGCCGGCATGCCGGTGCTGCAGGTGTGGAAGGCCAAGCAGGTCTTCGTCTCCAAGCGCGGCCAGGGCACCGGCTATTCCGGCATCGAGAATCCGCTGTTCTACAAGGACAATACGCGGATGTTCTACGGCGACGCGAAGAAGTCGGTCAGCGAGTTGCTGCCGATGATCAAGTGAGTTTCAGACTCATGTCTGAAATGCAAAAGCCGGGCGGAGATGCCCGGCTTTTTTGTTGTCTGCCGTCTGGTCTGGCCTGCGCTTTCAGACATCCGCCTTGAACGTCTGCTTCTGGCTGCCCAGTCCCTCGATGCCGAGTTCCACCACGTCACCGGCTTTCAGGAAGCGTTGCGGCTTCATGCCGAGGCCGACGCCCGGAGGAGTGCCGGTCGAGATGACGTCGCCGGGATGCAGCGACATGAACTGGCTGAGGTAGGAGACCAGGTGGGCGACGCCGTAGACCATGGTCTTCGACGAGCCGTTCTGCATGGTCTGGCCATTGACCTTCAACCACATGCCGAGGTTCTGCGGGTCGGCAATCTCGTCCTTTGTCACCAGCCATGGGCCGATCGGGCCGAAGGTGTCGCAGGACTTGCCCTTCGTCCACTGGCCGGCACGTTCGGTCTGGAAGGCGCGTTCGGATACGTCGTGGGACACGCAGTAGCCGGCGACATAGTCCATGGCGTCTGCTTCCGAGACATATTTCGCCGTCTTGCCGATGACGACGCCGAGTTCGACTTCCCAGTCGGTCTTCTGCGAGCCGCGTGGGATCAGCACGTCGTCATTCGGGCCGCATATGGCGGAGGTGGCCTTCATGAAGATGACCGGTTCCGGCGGAACCTGCGCGCCGGTTTCGGCGGCATGGTCGGAATAGTTGAGGCCGATGCAGATGAACTTGCCGGTGCCGGCAACGCAGGCGCCGATGCGCTCGGCACTGATTTCCGGCAGGCTTGCCGGATCAAGGGCTGCGATCTTGGCGAGGCCCTCCGGCGAGATGGCGCTGCCGCCGATGTCGGTAACATGACTGGAGAGATCGCGGATTTTGCCGTCCTTGTCCTGCAGGGCCGGCTTTTCCTGGCCGAGTGGGCCAACGCGCATGAGTTTCATGGTTCGGGTTCCTTTTCTGCTGATTGGAGCGCGTGCGGCGCCCTCTGCTTTTTTGTCGTGCGGTCGCAAAACCTGCCACATCATTCGGGTTTTTGTCAGATGCCCCAGCCACCGTCGATCGAATAGGCTTGGCCTGAGGTATATGTGGCGCCGGCGAGATAGACGGCGAGATCAGCGATTTCTTCCGGCGTGCCGAGGCGGCCCATCGGCTGGCGGGCGATGAAGGCGGCGCGCGCTTCGTCGTAATTGCCCTGTGCCTTCATGCGATCCTGCAGTGACGGGCTCTCGACCGTGCCGGGGCAGATGGCGTTGCAGCGGATGCCCTGCGTGACATAGTCGGCGGCGACGGATTTGGTCAGGCCGATGACGGCGGCCTTGGTGACGGTATAGGCGCAGCGGTTCGGCACGCCCTTGATCGAGCTTGCGACTGAAGCCATGTTGATGATCGAGCCACCGCCCCGTTCGAGCATAGACGGCAAGACGGCGCGGATGGTGCGGATCATGGCGCGGACATTGAGGTCGAAGGCAAAGTCGAGGTCCTTGTCGGCCATGTCGAGCACCGAACCCGAATGGACGAAACCGGCGCAGTTGAACAGGACGTCGAATGGGCCGGTGGCCGCGATGACGGCGTTCACCGCGTCATCCTTCAGTACGTCGAGAACCCTGGTTTCAATTCCCCTTTCGCCATCGAGGCTCTTCAGGGCTTCGGCATTGATATCTGTCGCGACAACGCTGGCGCCAGCCTGGGCGAAGGCAAGGGCGCTGGCGCGGCCGATGCCCTGGCCTGCGGCCGTGATCAAAACGCGTTTGTCCTGCAGGGGTAGTCTCATGTTCCTTGCGTCCTCTCGCTTGTGGTCGAACGATTGAACGCAGTGGCAATTCGCTTGCCTCCACGCGCTCCCCTCCGGGCTTCCAGCCTTCGACCACTCTTGCGCCCGCCTTAAGCAACGCTTGATCGGCGTTGCGGAAAACACGGGCTCTCTCCCAATATGCGTTCATATGGGTTGCATAAAACGATCGCCAATGCGAGCCTAATTCACAGGCAAAGCACTTATTCATGAATCGTCATGGCAAAAGCAGAGTGCTGGAAGAGGGGCAAGGTTGACTGAGGCCGAGCATGACCAAGACCGTTACCGGGCGCCGGCTCTCGACAAGGGGCTCGATATTCTCGAGTTGCTGGCGGGGGTCGATGGCGGCTTGACGCAGGCTGAGATCGCCAAGCGGCTGGACCGCAGTCCGAACGAATTCTATCGCATGCTCGATCGCCTCGTGCGTCGTGGTTACGTGGCGCGGCTCGACGGTGATCGGTTTGCGTTGACGCTGAAACTATTCGGCCTTGCACAAATGCATGTGCCGACGCGCAGGCTCGCCTCGTTTGCCATGCCGCTGATGCGCGAACTCGGCGAGACGTCACGCCAGGCCAACCATCTTGTCGTCTATGATCGCGGCAACCCGGTGGTCATTGCCCAGCAGGAAGCACCCGGATATTGGGGGATTTCCATCCGCATCGGTTCCCGGGTCGGCTTGTTCGATACCGGTTCCGGGCATGTTTTGCTTGCCTTTCGCAGCAAGGTTGCGCGGGCGATGATGGTATCCGAACATGTCGGCAGTGGCGGCGAAGGCGATCACATGACGCCGGCATTCGAAGCGCGGCTAAACCAGGTCGTGGCGCGTGGTTACGAGATGATGCCAAGCGCGCAGACCGCCGGCGTCATCAACGTGACGGCACCGATCGTGATCGCCGACGGAACTGCCATTGCCGCATTGACGGTGCCCTACATCACGCTGATCAATACGCCTGGCGCGCCGGATATTACCAACACGATCCAGCTCCTGCTCGCCACCGCAAAGCGGCTTTCTGATCTTGCCGGGGCCGGTATATCCAGCGAAGCGTAGTTGCGGCAGAATTATCCGTTTACGAATGGGCAGTTTACTAATGGGCAATTGGCGCTTTGGAGGAGGCACCTATGATCATCGACACACATCTGCACCTGATCTATCGCGACTGGTTGCGCTATCCGTGGCTGAAGGACGTGCCGGCGCTCGACGCGGACTTTACCTATGAGCGCTATGTGCGCGAGGCGCGGCGGCTTGGCATCAGCGCTGTGCTGCATATGGAGGTCGATGTCGATGCCGTCGACATGGCGGCCGAGACGGAGATGGTGCAGTCGATCTCGCACAAGCCCGGCAACATGATCCGCGGCGTGATCGCCGCCTGCCGGCCGGAGGATGAAGATTTCCCCGACTATCTGGAGCAGCAGCGCGCCAATCCCTTCGTCAAGGGCTTTCGCCGGGTGCTGCATGTCGTGCCTGACGATGTCTCCGAGGGTGCGCTGTTTCGCGAAAACATCAAGCGCCTGTCGGGCACCGGTCTGACCTTCGATCTGTGCATGCTGCCGCACCAGATCGACAAGGCCAAGGCATTGGTCGATCTGGCCCCGGACGTGACCTTTGTGCTCGACCATTGCGGCGTTCCTGACATCAAGGGCCAGGGTTACGACACATGGAAGCAGGGCATCACCCAGATCGCCGAGCGTTCCAATGTCCGCGTCAAGATTTCCGGCATTCCGGCCTATGGCGATCTGGAGACCTGGACGCTCGATGACATGAAGCCCTATTTCGACCATGTGATCGATGCCTTCGGTTTCAATCGCGCGGTCTGGGGCTCGGATTGGCCGGTCTGTACGCTCGGCGGTGGCCTGTCGACCTGGGTTGCGACCACGCAGGCGCTGCTCTCCGGCGTCAGCCTGGAAGACAGGCAGGCGCTGTTTTCGGACAATGCCAAACGCCTGTGGGCGCTGTCCTAGCGGTCTTCCCGTTCGCTGCTGTCGGCCATCATGCGGCGCAGATAGCCGCGCATGGCGATGATCAGCGCTTCGACATCGTCATTGGAGGCAGACTGATCCTGCAATGCGTAGCTTTGCAGGATGATGCCGTCGATACCGATCAGGATCTGGCGGGCGACGGCGCGGCCGATGCGTTTGCGCTCGCTGGTGATCTGGTCGTTGTCGGCAAAGACCAGGCATTGTACTGGCGCGCCGCGAGCCATTCAGACCCTTTGGTTCTGAGCGCATAGAGGGTCAATTCGGTCTGGGCGATCTGCTTGGAGCGCGTGTGTTGGATGTAGCGCCAGCTGGCGCGAATCAGCGCCTCAACCCGGTCTTCCGGATTTTCCGGCAAGGGTTCATCGCGCTGATAGGCCTTGTCCATGTCGGCAATCAGATCTTCGAGCACCGCCAGCAGCAGGCTTTCCTTGCTGTCGAAATAGTAGTGCAGGGTGGCAAGCTTGACGCCGGCGCTTTCCGCGATGCGGCGAGTGGTTAGCGCGCCCATGCCGCCGTCCTCCAGGGCATCCATCGCGCCCTTGATGATCCGCGCGCGCGTCTCCAGGCCCTTGCGGGTTGCGCCAGCCGGCCGGCCGCGCTGGCTTTCTCCGGCACGCGGTGGTTTGGTTGCGGTTTCGTCCGGCGGCCTGCTGCTCATGAGTGTCCTAACGTGCCTCGTAGGTGATACGCCCGTCGCAGATGGTAACGACCGGAGACAGATTGACTATCTCGGCAACGGGCCGCATTTCGATGTCACCTGACAGCATGACAATGTCGGCATAATAGCCGGCTTTCAGCAAGCCTTTCCGGTCTTCCATAAACTCCACCCAGGCACTGGTGCGGGTGTAGGCGGCAAGCGTCTGGGCCAAAGTCAGGCGGTGATCCGGCATGTCGTCGCGCCAGGGTGCACGGATCATCGCGTCGGTGATGCAACTGAGCGGCGGGAGCGGCGAAACTGGCCAGTCTGTGGCAAAGACGATGGTCGCGCCGGCATCGACCAGAAGCTTCCAGGCGAAGGCATATTGCCAGCGATCCTCACCGATATAGGTCAGGTAAGGTTCCAGCGGCAGGCCGGCCGAGCCGGGTGGATGGGTCGGTTGCATCGAGGCGACAGTGCCGAGTTTCGCGAAGCGTGGCACGTCGTCGGGATGCACCACCTCGATATGTTCGACCCGGTTGCGGCTGTCGCGCCGGCCATTGGTGTTGATCGCGGCCTCGTAGCCGTCGAGCACCATGCGTACCGCGCCGTCACCGATGGCATGCACGGTGATCGGCAGGCCGAGCCGGTCAGCTTCGACGGCAATGGCGTTGAAGTGTTCGGCTGAAAACAGCGGTTCACCCTTCCAGCCGGGTTTGTGGCTGTAGTCGTCGACGAAGACCGCCGTCTCGCCTTCGGTTACGCCATCCACAAACATCTTGACGAAGTTGCAGCGCAGCTTGTCTGAGTTGAAGCGTGCGCGCCAGAGCGCTGCCTTGTCCGCCAGATCGCTGAGCGGCATGAAGTTCTTCATGTGGTAGGGCATGCGGACGCGGACCGGAAGGCCTTCAGTATCCTCGATCTCCTGCAGCATTTCCAGCTGGTAGAGGCTGCCGTCCATGTTCTGGATCGAGGTAATGCCTTGCGATGCGCAATAGGCGAGGCCCTTCTTCAGAACCGCGATGTCGGTTGCCCGCTCCTCCGGCGTGACATGCGCCGGGTCGCCGCCGGTGGCACTGCCGAGCATTTCGCGGCCGCCGGTTTCACTGAGTGCCATCACGGGGCTGAAAGCATTGGTCTCGCGCAATTCGCCGGCGGCAAGTCCGTCGGCCCCCATGACGATCTCGTTGCCGATACCGACGTCGCGGCCCTCCAGGATGCCGGCCTTTTCCAGCGCAGCGGTATTGGCCCAGGCGGTGTGGCGATCGGGTGCCATCATCACGAAGGGCCGATCGGGGATGATCGCATCGAGATGGTGGCGGGTGACGCGCTCGTTGTCCGACAGGATCGTATAGTCGGCATAAAGTCCTTCAAGCAGGGGCTTGTCGGGATTTTGGTCGGCATAGGCGTGAATGGCATCCTTAAGCGCATCAAAACCCTTCACGCCCATCAGCGACAGCTGGCTGAGGCCGACCGAGCCGCCGAAAATGTGCATATGCGCTTCATTGAAGCCGGGCAGGACTGATGCGCCACCGGCATCGATCATCCGGGTTGCGGGCGCGCAATGGGTCATGATCTCGGCATCTGTGCCCACCGCCAGGATGCGGTTTCCGGCGAGGGCAATCGCCTGAGCCTTCGGCATGGCGTCGTCCATGGTCAGGACGCATGCATTGTGAATGATGATATCGGCAGTGATGCTCATGATGCGGATACTTTCGCTCGCTGCGCTCAATCAGGATTGATAGGTAATCTGGCCGTCGCAGATGGTGATCGCGGCGTGGACCCTGGTCATGATCTCATCGGGTGCGACGGCCTCGATATCGGTCGACAGGACGACGATATCGGCGAGAAAGCCGGGTTTCAGCTTGCCCTTGCGGTCTTCCATGAATTCCACCCAGGCACCGATCGCGGTATAGGCTTCCAGCGATTCCGCCAGCGAGAAGCGCTGGTCGGGAAGGCCATCCTTCCAAGGTTTGCGGGTCAGGGCATCCTGGATGCATTGGAAGGGCGATACCGGAGAGACTGGCCAGTCGGAGGCAAAGACGACTGTCGCGCCCGCCTCCTTCATCGTGCGCCAGGCATAGGCATATTGCCAACGGTCTTCGCCGATCTTGTCCGTCGTCGGTTCGGCCGGGAAGCAGGTGCCGCCGGGATAGTGCACGGGCTGTATCGAGGCAACGATGCCGAGGGTGGCAAAGCGCGGAATGTCGTCCGGGTGAATGATCTCGAGATGCTCGATGCGGTGGCGGATGTCCTTTTGGCCGTTGGCTTTCCGTGCTGCCTCATAGCCATCGAGCGTCTGGCGAATGGCGGCGCTACCGATGGCATGCACGGCAACCTGCAGGCCGAGCCCGTCGGCCTTGGTGGCGATGGCGTTGAACGCGTCCGCCGTGAACAGCGGCTCATAGTCGTAGTCGGGACGATCGCCGTAGCCGTCAAGCATGAAGGCGGTCTGGCTGTCGAGCACGCCATCCATGAACACCTTGACGAAGTCGCCGCGCAGCATGTCGGTGGCAAATTCTGTCTTCCATTCGGCGGCCTTGTCGAGTTCGCCAAGGTCCATGAAGTTTTTCATGTGGAAGGGGATCCGGATCCGGCAGGGCAGTTCGCCGGCCTGTTCCAGATCGCGCATCAGGCGCAACTGGTAGTGATTGCCATCGAAATTCTGGATCGAGGTGACGCCCCAGGATGCGCAGTAGTCGAGGCCGCTCTTCAGGATCGCCCGATCCAGCGCGTATTGCTCCGGCGTGACGTTTTCCGGGTCCATGCCGGTGACCATGCCGAGTTCCTCGCGGCCGCCCGTCGAGGCGAGGGCCGCGACCGGGCCGAAGGCATTGCCTTCGCGCAATTCGCCGCTGGCCAATCCGTCTGCTCCCATCACGACCTCGTTGCCGATGCCGACATCCTTGCCCTGCAGCAGGCCTGCCTGCTGCAGGGCCTTGGTGTTGGCCCAGGCCGTATGGTGGTCTGGTGCGAACATCATGAAGGGGCGGTCGGGCAGGATGGAGTCGAGATGCTGGCGGGTGACCGGTTGGCCGAGGCCGATGATCGAATAGTCAGCGGAAAAGCCCATCAGCAGCGGCTCATCGGGATTGGCGGCGGCGTAGTCGAGAATCGCTGTCTTCAGCGCCTCGATACCCTGAATGCCGTGCAGGTTGAGCTGTCGCAGCGAGACGGAGCCGGGGAAAATATGCATATGCGCTTCGTTGAAGCCGGGCAGGACAGTCGCACCCTTGGCGTCGATGACGCGGGTTGCGGCATCGGCAAGCGCTTCGATCTCGCGTGCAGAACCGACCGCCAGGATTCGGTTTCCGGCAATCGCAATTGCGTCGCCACGCGGGTCGGCTTGGTCCATCGTCAGAACGCGGGCATTCTTGATGATCAGGTCGGCGGTCTGGGACATGGTGGTCATTCCGGTTGTCTCGAATTCGGGTTCAGGCGTTGCTCAGGCGTTCAGGCCGCTGAGGGCGCGGAAAAAGGCGAAATTGTCCTGCTTCAACTCGTCATCCAGCGGGTTGGGCTGGGACGAGAGCTTGACGATCACGGTCTCGGTGGACGGATCGACATAGAGCCACTGGCCATGGATGCCGATGGCGCAGAAGGCGCCATCCGCCTCGCCACTCTGGTACCACTGGCTGCGGTAGCGTCCGTTGGGCAAAAGGTTGGGTTTTCCGTCCACCCAGGATTGATGGTCCCCGGCTTGCAGCATGTCGGCGACCCAAGCTTGCGGGACCACCTGTCGGCCATCGACCAGACCATTGTTGCGCACCATTTCGCCGACGCGGGCAAGATCGCGTGCCGTGACGGAGACACCGCCGGCTGCGCGGGCTGAGCCTTCGGCATCCACCGTCACCCCGGCATGGTTCTTCGCGCCGAGCGGTTTCCACAGTCGCTCGGAAAAAACCTCGGCATAGCGCTTGCCGGTGGCGCGCTCGACCAGGATGCCGAGCAGGTCGGAATTTGGCGAAGCATAAAAATGCGCGCCGCCATGGGCATGATCCGCCTTCTGCAGGGTGAGCAGGAAGGCGAGCAGGGTCTCGGTCGGGGTTGCCGGATCGGCCGGGTTCCACAGCGTCGCGCGGCGATAGCGCGCATAGGCACCGTCGGTGTTGAGATAGGCTTCGTCGAACGCCAGGCTGACGCGCATGTCGAGCACGTCGCGAATACTGCAGTCGCCATAGGCTGAGCCTACCGCTTCCGGCAGAAGGCTGGTCACCGGCTTGTTGGGATCGATCAGTCCATCGGCTTCAAGGCTGGCGATCAAAAGTGCCGTCAGCGACTTGCTCACCGAAAAGACGATATGCGGCTGGTTGACATCGGCATGCGGCGCATAGTGCTCGGCAATCACCTGTCCGCTGCGCATCATGACGAAGGCATCCGTGTGGGCATAGGCGAGAAAGTCGCGGGCCGTGCCATGGCCGGCGAGGCCGGTTTCCATCGGACGGTCGAGCAAAGGTGACTGGGCCAATGCCGTTTCCGGCTGCTCGGCCGCGGCGCGTATCTCCGCACTCGGCACCACTTCGGCGGCATGGGCAAAGCTCCAGCGGCTGAAGGGTGCTGTGCGCCAGGTGGCCAGAGTCACGGCGCGGCGTTCAAAGCCGTGCGCCTTGGCAAATTCGGGGGTCATGGAAAAGCTCCTCCAGACGGGAGAGCCGATGAGGCTCTCCCGTTGGTCATTGTCGTCAGGTGATTGCGGGACCGGCTTACTTCTGCACTTCGGTCCAGATCTTCGAGTAAAGCTGCTGCACTTCCGGTTCGCAGCCGATGAGGAACTCGCCTGCCGCTTCGAATTCAGCCGGAACGACCAGCTCCGGTGCCGTCTGCATGTCAGCCGGCAGGAATTTCTCTGAACCCTTGATGCCGTTGGCATATTTCGCAAAGGCCGAAATCATCGCTGCGTTTTCCGGATCCATGATGAAGTTCATGAACAGCTTGGCGTTTTCCGGGTTCTTCGCATCCTTCAGGAGCGCGACGCTGTCCATGAAGAAGGGGAAGCCTTCCTTCGGGTAGCCAAACTTGATGTCGGGGTTCTTGGCGCGCGAGCGCATGATGGCGCCGTTCCAGTAATAAACGGCCGAATAGTCGCCGGCCGGCAGCTTTTCGGTGACGCTGTAGTCCATGGCCAGCCACTTGGTTTTTGCCTCGACCAGCTTGTCACGTGTCTTGCGCAGCACGTCCTTGTCCATCGTGCACCAGTCGCCACCGAAATACTTGATCGTGGCGAAGAGCACGTCGTTCATTTCCGGGGCGACGTTGATCTTGCCGGCCAGTTCTGCCGGTGGGTCGAGGAAGATCGCCGAGGTGTTGATGTCGCCCTTGTAGACTGCGGTATTGACGCCGATGCCGGTCAGGCCCCACTGCCACGGAACCGTGTAATGACGGCCCGGATCCCAGGCAACGTCAACCCAGCGCGGATCGACATTCTTGAAGTTCTCCATCTGGTCGGGACGGGCTTCCTCGAGGAGGCCTTCCTTGACCCAGATCGGCACGTAGTTTGCCGAGGGAACCACGATGTCGAAGCCGTGACCGCCGGCGCGAACCTTGGCCAGCGCCGTGTCGTTGGAATCGTAGTCGGTCACGGTCACCTTGACGTCGAACTGCTCTTCGAACTTCTTGATCAGTTCGGGGCTGGTGTAGTCACCCCAGTTGTAGATGTTGAGTTCGCCGGCTGCAGAGGCCGCCCCCGCGAAGGCAAGCGTGGCGATCAGCGCTGTTGCTGTTGTCGTCATCCATTTCATGGTCATTCTTCGTTCCTCTCTGTTGTTATGACGTCGAATTACTGTTGCTTTCGCCGGTTGACGATGAAGACGATGATGACCAGCGCTGTCGACAGCGCCAGGAAGACCGTGGCGATCGCGTTGATTTCGGGCGTGGTCTCGCGCCGTAGCTGACCCAGCATGTAAGTCGGCAGGGTGTCCTGCCCGCCGGACTTGACGAATTCGGTGATGACGACGTCATCGAGCGAAATGACGAAGGCCAGCATGAAACCGGCGATCAGGGCGGGGCGCAGCAGCGGGAAGGTCACATGGCGGAACGCCATCCAGGGGGTGGCGTAGAGGTCTGCGGCTGCCCGCTCCAGCGTCAGGTCCATGCTCTCCAGCCGCGCCCTGATCGGTAGATAGGCGAAGGGAATGCAAAACGCGGTATGGGCTGCGATCAGATAGCCGAGGCCGGAATAGCCGGTCCAGACCTTGATCCGGGAGAAGACGATCAACAGCGCCACGGCCGTGACGATTTCCGGCACCATGATCGGTTGATTGATCAGCGCATATTTGAAGGTCAGGCCGCGATACGGCTCGGTTCGGGTGGTTGCAAGGGCTGCCATGGTGGCGGCCATCGTCGCAAGCGTCGCGGCCCAGACCGCGATGATCAGCGACCGGACGGCGGCATCCTGCACGGCAGAATTCTGCCAGGCGGCCTCGAACCAGCGCAGCGAGAACCCGTCCCAATGGGACAGGGATTCCGCACCATTGAAGGAATAGGCGACGAGCGCGCCGATCGGCAGGTAAAGCGCGAAGAAGGTGAAGAGGGCGATGAAGCCGAAACCCGGCTGGGCGCGGATATCGAAGCGTGGCTTAAACATGGCCTGCTCCCGAGCGTGAAGCGTT
>ERZ1034385.81-NODE-81-length-29419-cov-4.102098_pt1 | contig 29419 bp, 31 predicted proteins | sample MGYA00520612_ERZ1034385 | MGnify/ENA primary metagenome ERZ1034385 (study PRJEB33736, sample SAMEA104288468) | Azolla filiculoides | biome: Urban; feature: water surface; material: ditch water | place: Netherlands | collected 2014 ... | reverse complement strand
GGTCGAGATCGGTGAAGGGATTGCCGACGATGACCGTCCAGCCGAGCGGTTCGGCGCGGGTCTGGATGACGGCGATGGTCTGCGGATGGCAGTTTTCATCGACGAAGAACGCGGTCGCCTTGGTCTTGGCGCTGCGCTGGCAGAGCGCCATGGCTTCGGCTGCAGCCGTCGCTTCATCAAGCAGCGAGGCGTTCGCCACGTCCAAGCCGGTCAGGTCGCAGACCATGGTCTGGAAGTTCAGAAGCGCCTCGAGGCGACCCTGGCTGATTTCCGGCTGATAGGGCGTGTAAGCCGTGTACCAGGCCGGGTTCTCCAGGATGTTGCGCTGGATCACCGGTGGCGTGATCGTGCCGTAATAGCCCTGACCGATCAGCGAGGTCAGCGCCTGGTTCTTGTTGGCGGTCTCGCGCAGCTTGTCGAGCGCCTCGCGCTCGGTCATTGCCTTGCCCCAGGTGAGCGGCACCTGCTGGCGGATCGACGACGGGACGGTGGCATCAATCAAGGCATCAAGCGTCGGATAGCCGACGATCTTCAGCATTTCCTGCATTTCAGCCGGTGAGGGGCCGATATGGCGGCGATTGGCGAAATCGTAAGGATCGTAGTCGGTGAACTGGAATTCAGTCGAGGTCGTCATCAGGCGATCAGCTCCTTGTAGGCTGCTTCGTCAAGCAGGGCATCGGCATCAGCCGGGTTGGCGAGCTTGAGCTTGAAGAACCAGGCCGCACCTTCGGCATCGGAATTGACCAGCGACGGGTCATCGACGATGGCCTGGTTGAAGGCTGTGATTTCGCCGGCAAGCGGGCAATAGACGTCCGAGGCGGCCTTGACGCTTTCGACGGTCGCCGCAACGGCGTCCTTGTCGAAGGTGGCGCCTTCTTCCGGCAGTTCGACAAAGACCAGATCGCCGAGCTGGCCGGCGGCATGGGTCGTGATGCCGACGGTTGCGATGCCGTCTTCGATCTTCAGCCATTCGTGTTCAGCGGTAAATTTCAGCATGGTTCGTTCCTCTCGTGTGTTTTGTTCAAAATCTATGCGCTGAGCGTGCCCCTCATCCCCCTGCTGGGACCTTCTCCCCGCAAGCAGGGCGAAGGGAGCAGAACGGCGGCCGCATTGGCCTTCTCCCTGTTCACGGGGAGAAAGTGGCGGCAGCCGGATGAGGGGCTGTCCAGCAATTCGTCGTCTCACCGCTTGTAGGTCGGCGTAACAAAAGGCAGGTCCGCCACCGTCAGTGGCAGATACTTGCCACGCACCTCGGCAAAGATCCGCGTGCCGGCTGCGGTATGGGGAATCGGCAGCATGGCCATGGCGACGGGGCCTTCGACGGTCGGGCCAAAGGTACCGGAGGCGACTTCGCCGATCTCGGTCCTGCCTTCGGCATCGGCAAAGAGCTTCACATGGGTGCGCACCGGTGCCTTGCCTTCGGGTTTCAGGCCGACACGGCGGCGGGATACGCCATTTTCCAGTTCGCCGATGATGCGGTCTGCCCCCGGGAAACCGCCCTGACGGGCGCCGCCCTTGCGGCGCACCTTCTGGATGCCCCATTCGATGGCGCCTTCCATCGGGGTCGTGGTGGTGTCGATGTCGTTGCCATAAAGGCAGAGGCCCGCTTCGAGACGCAAACTATCGCGGGCGCCAAGGCCGATCGGGGCGCAATGCGGATGCGACAGGAGTGCCTTGGCGAGAGCGACCGCCTTGTGGTTGGGAACGGAGATCTCGAAACCGTCTTCGCCGGAATAGCCCGAGCGTGACACGATACAGTCGACGTCCAGCAACGGGATTTCGCGGACATCCATGAACTTCATGCCGGAGACGCCGGCCCAGAGTTCACCGAGGACCGATTCGGCGCGCGGTCCCTGCAGGGCCAGCAGCGCGCGGTCATCGAGCAGTTCGACCGTGCAGGTGTCGGACAGATGCGCCTTCATATGGGCGACATCCGCGTCCTTGCAGGCGGCGTTGACGACGACGAGCAGATGGTCGCCGCGATTGGTGATCATCAGGTCGTCGAGTATGCCGCCACTGTCGTTGGTGAAAAAGCCATAGCGCTGGCGGCCGGGCTTGAGGTCGAGAATATCGACCGGCACCAGGGTTTCGAGTGCAAGGGCTGCATCCTCGACCTTGCCGGACTTCGGCGTCAGGAGGACCTGTCCCATATGCGAGACATCGAACAATCCGGCATCGGAGCGGGTGAAAAGATGTTCCTTCAGCACGCCGGCCGGATATTGCACCGGCATGTCATAACCGGCAAACGGGACCATCTTGCCGCCAAGCGACAGGTGGAGATCGTAGAGGGGGGTGCGTTTCAGGGCGGTGTGATCGTCCACAGGGCGTCTCCGGTGTCGCGCGCTCGCGCTTGCTCAAGTCTAGGCACGGTTGTGCCGGTGTCATGAGCCCCCTCTGTCCTTGTGCCTGAGATTGTTATCCCTTCGGCGCGATCTGCTTTGGAAACAGACCTCTCTCCAGAGTCCAGTCGACGCCTTGTGGTCCTTTTGCCTGAGAGTTTCCGGGGCGGTTGCTCCTTCGGCACCGGATCGAACCGGCTTCTCCCAACAAGGTCGTGGTGGTGGCATTATCCGGCTGGAGGGTGACTTGGCAAGAGGATGTGTCGCGTTCGAGAAAATATTTGTCGTGGAACGTCATGATTGCGCTGGCGCAAGCAGTACAGCGTTTCCGTAGGCGCGCGGCATCTCGTCGCTTGGCTTCGGGGAAACGGCGCGGTAAAGCAGTCGTCGACACGAGGACGACGATGAAGACGAAGTCACAGCCTATGGCAAGGATCCTGCGCATTTTCTGCGCCATGGTCTTCCTGTCGCTGGGCTTTGCTCACAAGCCGCCCCAGGCAATGGCGTCGCCCTTTCTGTCTGCGTCCTATCAACTGCCGGATGGCAGTTTTGCCGATCTCTGTGTCAGCGATACGGCGGTCAAGCATGCTATTGGCGGCACCGGCTGCGACGTCTGCCGGCTGGCCTCCACGGCTCTGTTGCCCACGCCCGGTCCCTATCATTGGCTAGTTACTGCCTTTCCGAGCCTGGTGGCGAGGCTGGAGAATACGGCGTCCTGTTTTGTCTTCGAGCCCATCGAAAGGCCACGGTCGCGTGGGCCACCTGTCTCCGCCTGATCCTATTTTCGGCCGACTTTTGATCAGATGACATGCCGCGTGCGCCGCAAAAGACGGGCCGTGGCCAGGAGACGTACCATGAACACCAAGCTTATCGCCACAACAGCGCTCGTTGCGCTCGTTTCGACCGGCGCAGCCTTCGCGCACGCCAGTTTCGCCAATGCTCCGGTTGCAGTCGGCTCCTATGTCGCAGCCACCCTGCAGGTGCCGCATGGCTGTGATGGCAAGGCGACGAATGAAGTGCAGATCAAGCTGCCGGAAGGCTTCATTTCGGCCAAGCCACAGCCCAAGGCCGGCTGGGAAATCGAAGTCATCTCTGGCGACTATCAGAATTCCTATGACAATCACGGCAAGGCGGTGACATCCGGTCCGGTCGAGATCCGCTTCAAGAACGGCAATCTGCCGGATGAATTCTACGACACGTTCACGATCTACGGAAAGGTGGCTGCCGCTGATCCGGAGACCGGTCTGGCTTTCCCGACCATTCAAGTGTGCGGGGCGGATGCCACGGTTGCCTGGACCGATATCGCCGCAGCCGGTCAGGATCCGCATGATCTGAAGAGCCCGGCGCCTGTTTTGAAGATTGCCGCCGCCGCGGGTGCGGATGAGCATGCCGGCCATGGCGCGCCGGCAACGGGTGCCCATGCCGGGCACGATGCGCATGCGGGGCATGGCGATCATGCCGCTGCCGTCAATCCGGGTGGTTTCGATGTGGTGACCCTCGGTGACCTGGAATTGTCGGGCGGTTTCACCAAGGCGATGTTGCCGGGCCAGCCGGTTGGTGGCGGCTTTATCACCATCACCAACAAGGGTGCCGAAGACGACGTGCTGATTGCCGCGACGTCGCCCAATGCCGGTGAGGTTCAGTTGCACGAAATGGCAATGGTCAATGACGTGATGAAGATGCGACAGTTGCCGGACGGGATCACCATCCCCGCCGGTCAGTCGGTGGAGTTGAAGCCCGGCGGTCTGCATCTGATGTTCTTCAAGATCAGCGAGCCTTTCCGCGACGGTGCGACGGTTCCGGTGACGCTGACATTTCAGAAGGCGGGCAATGTCGATGTTGTTCTGCCAATCGGCCCGGCCAGATCCAACTGAGCTGAAAGGCCAGCCTCACCTAGGCAGATCCCTCAAAAAGCAAACCGCGGCCAGTCATTGGCCGCGGTTTTGCAATTGGGCAGAACAGAGTTCCGGTCAGGCGACCGAACTCCGATAAGCCGAGATTGTTTCCTTCAGCGTTGCCTGTTCCAGTTTCTGTTGGTTAGCCGTCAGAAAATAGAGCGCAAGCGCTGGTGGTTGGACAATGCTGACCATTGCCCTCAGCTTGAAGTCTTCGCCTTTAGCCGCTTTTTCGGCGAGAAGGCGGGTAGTTTCCTCCGCATGGCTTGAACCGCTCACCCGCTGCTGCGGCTTGATCGGCTCCATCGCATAGGCGGCGGTGGTAGCAGAAACTGTCACGACCTGTGTCATGGGTTACATCCAGATATTACTTCACTACTTGATCATAAAGCATGGATATCTCTGCATCTTTAAATCGAATGATGTGTTTTTAATAAAATGCCGCGGGTTGAGTTCCCCGCGCTTTATGCACCGAAATGACCGTATTTGTGTTAGATCAACAGGTGCGGCGCGCCGGTCTGGTAGAAGGGCAATCATCAATATGGCGCCCCATCTGGCGCAGGCGGGAGGGTGGAATGATTGTTCTGGTCGGTTATGTCAGCATAGAGGGACAGACGCGCAAGATCGCGGAGGCGGTCGCCGCGGAGATTGAAAAGCATGGTGACCGCGCCTTGTTGTTCAATGTCGGGGAGATGGTCGAATATGGGGTTGATCATCCCCAGGCTGCGATCCTTTGCGCGCCGGTGCATTCCGGCCGTTACCCGGACCCCTTTGTCGCGTTCGTCAGTCGCGAGGCCGATTGGCTGAAATCGGTCCCGACGGCCTTTGTCTCTGTTTCGCTGTTGATCCGAAGCGAGCTGGAGGACGAGCGGCAGGAGGCGCAGGATTTCGCAGACAGCCTGTTTGTGCAAACGCAGTGGCGGCCCGGCATGGTGCATCATGCGGCCGGAGCGCTGCGCTACAGCGAGTATGATTTCTTCAAGCGCTGGATGATGCGACGTATGGCTGCGCGCGAGGGGGCATCGACAGATGTCAGTCAGGACCATGAATTTACCGACTGGACTGCGCTTGCTACGTTCACTACAGAATTTCTGAAAGCGGCCGTCCAGTGACCTTGTGGGTCCGATAATCCGGGCGGCTCTCTAAGACGCCTGGAGTTGTCGATGTATCATATGGTGTTGGTTGCGCTTGGCGGCGCCATCGGGTCTGTTTTGCGCTATCTGACCGGTATGGCAGCGCTCCGGCTGATGGGGCCAAACTTCCCCTGGGGGACGTTGACGGTCAATATCGTCGGTTCTTTTGCGATCGGCCTTCTGTCGCATGTGATCATGGCGCGCTTCGGCGCTTCGGAGGCCTTGCGACTGCTGATGATTACCGGCGTTCTGGGCGGGTTCACCACGTTCTCGGCGTTTACGCTGGACGCCATTGTGCTGGCAGAGCGGGGTGCCATGGTGATGCCGTTTGTCTATATTGCTGCCAGTGTCGCACTGTCGATCGGAGCAGCACTGCTGGGCCTTGGCCTGGCGCGCAGCTTCGGCTAATCGGTTTTCCTGTTTCCATATTGCGGCGAAATGCTCTAAAGCGCACATAAAAAGGCGCAGGCAGGGCCTGTGGCGACAAAGAAAGTTCTGAATATCATGGCAGGCATCGAACATATCACCGTGGCAGCCGACGAGGCCGGCATGCGCCTGGACCGTTGGTTCAAGGTGCATTTCCCGGGGCTTGGCTTCGGCCCGTTGCAGAAACTTCTGCGCTCCGGCCAGGTGCGTGTCGATGGCGGCCGGGTGAAGACCGATGCACGCGTTCAGCCGGGGCAGGTGGTTCGCATTCCGCCGCTCGACGTCGACCTGAAGGTCAAGTCCGGCCCGATCGGCTCGCACGATCTCAAGCATTCCGAAGACGGCGAGCTCCTGTCGCGCATGCTGCTGCATGAAGACGAAAAGGTCATCGTCCTGAACAAGCCGGCAGGCCTTGCCGTGCAGGGCGGTTCCGGCCTGGTGCGCCATATCGACAAGATGCTGGAAGCCTGGACCAGCAAGAAGGGTGAGAAGCCACGCCTTGTCCATCGTCTCGACCGCGACACGTCCGGTGTTCTGGTGGTGGCCAAGACCCGTGGCGCGGCGCAGAAGCTGACTGCCGCATTCCGCGAACGCGACACCAAGAAGACCTATTGGGCTTTGGTCAAGGGTGTGCCGCGCAAGCAGAGCGACAAGATCTCGACTTGGCTGGTCAAGGACCAGACGGACGAGGGTGACCGCATGCGCGTCTGCAAACATGGCGAGGACGGTGCCGATCACGCGATCTCCTACTACCGCGTGCTGGAGACGGCCGCCCATACCTTCGCCTGGCTGGAAATGGAGCCCTATACCGGCCGTACTCACCAGCTGCGTGTGCACGCCCTGTATATGGGGCATCCGATCATCGGCGACCCGAAATATTTCGACGAAGATCACAATTGGGACTTCCCCGGCGGTGTGCAGAAGCGCCTGCATCTGCATGCCCGGCACATCGACATCCCGCATCCGGATGGCGGACGCCTGAAGGTGACGGCGCCTCTGCCGCCGCATATGGTGCAGACCTGGAACCTGTTCGGTTTTGACATGGCGTCGGGTGAGCGGGAAGACCAGGAATGAAGCTGGTTCTGTTCGATTGCGACGGCACGCTGGTCGACAGCGTCGGGTTGATCCACGAGGTGATGCGCCGGACGTTCCTGCATTTCGGCAAGCGCGAACCGGACGTTGCCGAGACCAAGGCGATCATCGGTCTGACGCTCGATATTGCCATTGCCCGCATGGATGGCAAGCCGCATGCAGATGACGAGGCTGTGGCAATGGCGACTTACTACAAGTCGATCTTCGGCGAAGTCCGTCGCGATAGCGGCTTTGAAGAGCCCTTGTTCGACGGTATCCGTGGCGTGATCGACACGCTGGCGGCGCGCGAGGATGTGGTGTTGGGTTCGGTGACGGGAAAGTCGCGGCGTGGGCTGGCAATGGTTCTGGAAGGCCACGGCTTTGCCCCGCATTTCCAGTTCTGCCGCACGGCCGACGACTGCCCGTCGAAGCCGCATCCGGCCATGGTGACGGAATGCTGTGACGAATCGGGAATTGCGCCGTCTGAGACGATCGTCATCGGCGATGCCGTCTTCGACATGCAGATGGCCAAGGCTGCCGGCGCGACTGCGATCGGCGTCTCCTGGGGTTATGCATCTGTCGAAGACCTCTGGAAGGCTGGCGCCGACGCCGTTGTCGACCAACCGGCCGATCTTCTCGCCTATATCCACTGAAGGGCCTTTTGATGCGTGACGAGCTCAGTAATATTTCCGGCACGTTCATCCCCGAACACAGCGATGCCGATCCGGTGCGCCGCGCCCAGATCCAAATGAAGCGACCGCTGCCGAAGCGCTTCTATACGATCGTATCGATTGCTGCCGACGGGGACGGATTTGCGATCCATCTCGATGGCAAACCGGTGAAGACACCGGCCAAGAACACGCTGTGTTTGCCAACGCGCGAGGCCGCCGAACTGGTGGCGGCCGAATGGGCATTCCAGGATCAGGTTATCGATCCAGGTACGATGCCGGTCACCAAACTTGCCAATACCGCGATCGACGCCGTCAGCCTGAACCTATCCGAGGTCTTCGACGAGATCGTTCGTTTTGCCGGCAACGACCTGCTGTGCTACCGCGCCGATAGTCCGCAGGAGCTTGTCGACCGTCAGGCCTGCCGCTGGGATCCGGTTCTGGCTTGGGTGGCAGAAGCACACCAGGCCCGGTTCATCCTGGCCGAGGGTGTGATCCATCAGGAGCAGCCGGCCCAGGCGCTTCAAGCCTATGCGGCGTCTCTCGAGCGCTACCGCGAAGCCTTCCGGCTGTCGTGCCTGCATGTGGTGACCACGCTTGCCGGTTCCTCGATCCTGGCGCTTGCCTTCGCCGATGGTGCCTTCGATCTGGATGCCGTATGGAGCCTTGCCCATCTCGATGAAGACTGGACGATCGAGCATTGGGGGAGCGATGAAGAGGCAGAGGCGCGTCGCGAAGCGCGCTACGGTGAAATCGCCGCTGCTGCGTCGTTGTTTGCTGCCCTCCATAGTCAGGATTAACCAACGGCTAACCATAATCGACGAATGCTCGGAGCGTGTTAGAATCACCGCGTCGGGGTTGTCCAGATGGTTGCTCGCAGTTTTCGCATCGCTTTTGCGCTCGGGCTCCTCCTCGTGTTGTCCGCCTGTTCCCAGTCCGGGGGAAACCGTATTCATCGACCTCTAGTCTATTATGTCCGCGACGTGACCGTTATGGCCGACGCCAGTGTTCCGCTGGAACTGATCAAGGGCATCGACCGGCGCGTTGCGGCGGCGATTTCCTCGACACGGCCGCCGCCGGGTGCCGAGCGCGTCGTACTGCTCGTCAAGATCGACAAGTTCGGAACCGGGCTGAATGCACGGCGCTATTTCGAGCAAGTGCGCTTTACCGTCACGGCAGCATCAATCGAGACGGGCGAGCCCGTTGCCGCCGGGACCTTCACCGTCAGCAGCCCGACCAATGATCCGCGCTTCGGTCGCGAGCCGCTGGCCGAAGAGGTAGCCGCCCGGATCCGCTTTGCTTTTTCGCTGACCGTGCCGAGGATCAGGACCGTGCGGCCGCCGAAGACGATGTCGACACGGTTCGCAAGCGATCCCGCACCTGCCGTGGCGGCTACGGTCACACCGCCGCCGATGCGTGCCGCAGCCCCGATTGCGGTGGTCAAGCCCCTGCCTGTTGTGCAAGCAACCCCGGCTCCCGTTCCGGCCGAAATCGTCGCGCCCGTGATTGTGGCTCCGGTGGTGCAGCCGGCAAAGGCGAGGACCAAGGGTGCGCCGGCGCAAGGGGGACCGGTAGAGCAGGGTGCCAGCGGTTCCGTGCGGCTTGACGGAGCCTGCGATCCGGCAACGGATGCCGAGTGCCTGACACCGAAGCCCTGATGGTAAATCCCCGGCAGCAAATCCTGATTTCCAGATCATGATTTCCGGCAATTGCCGTTGATGCGTCACCGGTCTCGATTGACTTGCCGCGAGGCACCGCCTAATCCTTTGAACCGGATGGTTTTCGGGCTGCGGAAGTGTGGCCTGGAAAGCAAAAGGGAATGCGGAGGCAGGGACCCAGGCAGGGACTGCCAAACGCAGCCGACCCCGCGACTGTAGAGCAGTGAGGGTCTTCCATCCGGTTTTAGTGCCGAAGGCATGACGGATCGCAGGGTGTGATCGATGCCGGACGTCTTGAGCCGGAAAAACCACTGGGGTGGCAGCGCGATCAGCCGGGGTGGGACGCCTCTTTATCTACGAATCGTCCGCCTTTTCGCGACTGCCATAAAGCCCTGGGAAGGTGAGGGAGATCCGTTGGCGTTTTCGCCGGCAGCTGTGAGCCAGGAGACCTGCCGTCCGTGACGGGCCTTTGATGCCCAATTTATGGGGAGAGATCCCCGACGCCAGCACGGAGGTTGTCGTGGCGACGTTTGATTTTGGCGCGACCTCATGGTCGCGCAGGGCGGTGCATCCGGTTCGGGATTCGGTCCGGTCCGGCCTGCTTGGCGACGGCATTTTGCCGGTCATGCCTTTCTCCAGCTCCCATCTTGCGGAGCAGGGCTGAATGATGCAGTCCGTTCATTCCTCAGTTTTTGTTCTCGGCGGCGCCCGTTCCGGCAAGTCGCGCTTTGCCGAACAGATCTGCCGCGACAGCGGCCTTGCGCTTAATTACCTCGCGACCGGCCGTGCCTGGGACGACGAGATGAGCACGCGGATCGAATGTCACAAGCAGGATCGCGCCAGCCATGGCTGGACAACGCATGAGGAGCCGCTTGACCTCGTCGGAGCACTGGTCCAGATCGACGATCCCGGTCGCGTGGTGCTGGTCGATTGCCTGACGCTCTGGGTCACCAATCTGATGATGGAGGACGGGAGAGATGTGGCCGCTGAGAGCGCCGCACTCGCGGATCTTTTGCCGTCACTGAAAGCCCGGATCGTGCTTGTTTCCAATGAAGTCGGTCTCGGCATCGTGCCGGAGAACGGGATGGCGCGCGCGTTTCGCGACCATGCCGGCCGACTGCACCAGCTCATCGCAGCAAAGGCTGCGGAAGTGTATTTCGTCGCGGCAGGTTTGCCGCTGAAAATGAAGGGTTGAACAATGTTGCAGCAGAAAATTCCCGCCACCGTGATTACCGGCTTCCTCGGCGCCGGCAAGACCACGATCATCCGCAACATGCTGATGAATGCGGGTGGCAAGAAGATCGCGCTGATCATCAATGAATTTGGCGATCTTGGTGTCGACGGCGATGTTTTGAAGGGCTGCGGTGCCGACAATTGTACCGAAGACGATATCATCGAGCTGACAAATGGCTGCATCTGCTGCACGGTCGCCGACGATTTCATTCCGACGATGCAAAAGCTCCTGGAACGCGACGTGAAACCCGATCACATCGTCATCGAGACATCCGGCCTTGCGTTGCCTCAGCCGCTGGTCGCGGCCTTCAACTGGCCGGATATCCGCACCCGCGTCACGGTTGATGGCGTTATCACCGTCGTCGACAGCGCAGCCGTTGCAGCCGGTCGTTTCGCCGATGACCATGACAAGGTCGATGCCGCACGCGCCGAAGACGCGAGCCTCGATCACGAAAGCCCGATTGAGGAGCTGTTCGAGGACCAGCTCACCTGTGCCGACCTGATCGTGCTCAACAAGACCGATCTGCTCGATGCCGCCGGTATCGCTGCCGTGCGTGCCGAAGTCACAGGTCGCACCCATCGCAAGCCGGCCATGGTCGAAGCGCGCAATGGCGAAGTCTCGTCGCTGGTGCTGCTGGGCATCGGTGCCGGCACCGAAGACGATATCGACAATCGCAAGTCGCATCACGAGCTGGAGCATGAGGCGCTGCATGAAAGCGGTGCTGCGCATGACCATCATCATGACCATGACGAGTTTGAAAGCTTCGTCCTGAAGCTCGGCGCGATTGCCGATCCTGCCGCCTTCATCGATCGGCTGAAGCCGGTGATCGAGAGCCATGACATCCTGCGCCTCAAGGGCTTCATCGACGTGCCCGGCAAGCCGATGCGTCTGGTCATCCAGGCTGTGGGTACGCGCATCGACACCTATTTCGATCGGCCCTGGACGTCGAGCGAGAAGCGCGAGACCCGGCTTGTCGTCATCGGCCTGCATGAATGGGATTTTGGCGCAGTTGTCGAAGCCGTTCAGGGGGCGGCTGGCTGATCCATGCATCTTCTTCTCGCCCAGAAAGGCTCGATTACCGACGGAGACGAGGCGATCGACCTTGGGCAGTCGCCTGGCGAAATCCTTTTTCTGTCGGCTGCCGACACCGAACTGTCGGCGGTGGCTGCGGCCGTCGCGGCGGCAGGGTCCGGGCTACGCTGGCGTCTTGCCAGCCTGATGGCGCTCAAGCATCCGATGTCGGTCGATACCTATGTCGAACGCACGGCGCGTCATGCAAAACTGATCATCGTCCGGGCACTGGGTGGTGCAAGCTATTTCCACTATGCGCTGGAAGCGCTGACGGCGGCTGCGCGGGCAAAGGGTGCGCTGATCGTCACGCTGCCCGGTGATGACAAGCGGGATACCGGGCTCGATCCTTTCAGCCTGTGTACCGATGCCGATCGTTCGGCGCTCTGGACCTACCTGACCGAGGGTGGCGACCGCAACACGGCGCATTTCGTCGCCTATGCCGAGGCGTTGCTGTCGAATGCCGACAAGCCGGAGCCGGCACGGCCCTTGCTGAAAGCCGGGATCTGGTGGCCGGGCAGGGGCGCGATCGGTGTGGAGGAATGGCGGCAGCTGGCTGCCGCCAATGGCGATATCGCCGCCATCTGCTTCTACCGCGCGCTCGTCCAGAGCGGCGAAACCGCGCCGGTGGAGGCCATGATCGGCACGCTCCAGGCACAGGGGCTCACGCCGCTGCCGGTTTTCGTTTCGAGTCTCAAGGATCCGGTCTCGGTCGAAACGCTGCGGGCAGTCTTTGGCGTGGCCCCGCCTGACGTCGTGGTCAACACCACCGGCTTTGCCGTCTCGGCGCCGGGATCGGACAATCCCTCGACCATTCTTGACGAACAGGGCGCGGTGGTGCTGCAGGCGATCTTTTCGTCATCTCCGAGGACGGCTTGGGACACGTCGAGCCAGGGGCTATCGGCGCGCGATCTTGCCATGAGCGTTTCGCTGCCGGAGGTCGATGGAAGGGTGCTGACACGAGCCGTATCGTTCAAGTCGGCGGCGCGCTTCGATGACCGGGTCGAGACCAATCTGGTCAGCCACGAACCAGATCCAGGACGGATGGCGTTCGTCGCCAGGCTCGCCGCGAACTGGGCACTTTTGCGCGCGACGCCGGCGAAGGATCGCAATATCGCACTGATCTTGGCGAACTATCCGAACCGCGACGGCAGGCTCGGCAATGGCGTCGGGCTCGACACACCGGCCGGGACGATCGAGGTGCTGCGGGCCTTGTCTGATGCCGGCTACGGGGTAGGCGAATTGCCGGCCGATGGCGACGCGCTGATCACGGCGCTGATGGCCGGGCCGACCAATGCCGCACATGATGGGCGCGTCATCCGTGAGGTCATTTCACTGAGTGATTACAAAGCCTTTTTTGAATCGCTTCCGAAACAGATTCAAGAAGATGTGACCGCTCGCTGGGGCGATGCGGCGAACGATCCGTTTTACCTCGACGGCGTTTTCGCGCTGCCGCTGATGCGTTTTAGTCGGGTCATGGTCGGCATCCAGCCGGCGCGCGGCTACAATATCGATCCCAAGGAAAGCTACCATTCGCCCGACCTTGTGCCGCCGCATGGCTATTTCGCTTTCTATGCCTTCCTGCGCAAACAATTTTGCGCTCACGCGCTGATCCACATGGGTAAACACGGCAATCTCGAATGGCTGCCGGGCAAGGCCCTTGCGCTCAGCGAGAGCTGCTATCCGGAAGCCGTGTTCGGTCCCTTGCCGCATCTCTATCCGTTCATCGTCAATGATCCGGGCGAGGGAACGCAAGCCAAGCGCCGCACGTCCGCGGTGATCATCGACCATCTGACGCCGCCTTTGACGCGGGCCGAAAGCTATGGCCCGCTAAAGGATCTGGAAGCACTGGTCGACGAATATTACGAAGCGTCGGGCGGCGATCCCCGCCGGCTGAAGTTGCTGAAGAAACAGATCCTCGATCTGGTCGCGGATATCGGGCTCGACCAGGATGCCGGGATCGGAAAGGGGGAAGCTGAAGAGACGGCGCTGGAAAAGCTCGATGCCTATCTCTGCGACTTGAAGGAGATGCAGATCCGCGACGGGCTGCACATCTTCGGCCTTGCGCCGGAAGGACGGTTGCTGACCGACCTGACGGTGGCGCTCGCCCGTGTTCCGCGCGGACTGGGCGAGGGCGGAGATCAGAGCCTGCAGCGGGTGATTGCGGCGGATGCTCTGGCGGGTATTTCGTTTCCCGGTTCACCCCCCTCTGCCCTGCCGGGCATCTCCCCCACATGGGGGGAGATCACCACACCCGAAACGCCTCGTTCGTCGACTGGGTCTGTCGCAGCAGCAGCGCCACTTGAATTGGTTCCGTTTAAATCGAGCGGTGGCGACACGCCGATCTCCCCCCTTGAGGGGGAGATGTCCGGCAGGACAGAGGGGGGTATTCCGAGGTGCGTCGCCAACGCCTCTTCCGCCTTTTCCGCGCCCGCAAATCCCAGCCGCCGCGCCGATGTTTCCAGACGCTTGAGGTGCAGGCTCAGCCGCGCGATGCCTTCGCCGGGCGTATAGCGCATGGTTTCAAAGAGTGAGAAATCGTTCATCGCGCAATGTCCTCGTCGCCGATGGCGAAGCGGGCCTTCAGCAGTGCTTCGGCATATTCATCGACCGCGTTTGAATCGAAGACAATCCCACCGCCCACATTGAAGCGAGCCCTGCCATCCTCAAAAAGTGTGATGGTGCGGATGGCGACGTTGAACTGCGCTGCGCCAGAGGGGGCAATGCAGCCGATCGAGCCGCAATAGGCACCGCGCGGTGTACCTTCCAGTTCATGCAGGATCTTCATCGTCCACATTTTCGGCGCGCCGGTGATCGAGCCGCAGGGAAAGAGTGCTGCGAAAATCTCTGCAATCGACGTCTCCGGCAGGAGCTTGGCCCGCACGTGGCTGACCATCTGATGCAGCGTCGGATAGGTTTCGATGTCGAAAAGTTTCGGCACCGAAAGCGTGCCAACCTCGGTGATGCGCGAAATGTCGTTGCGCAGCAGGTCGACGATCATGCGGTTTTCGGCCTGCGTCTTCTCATCGGCCTTCATGGCAGCGATGATGGCCTCGTCCTCTGCGGGCGTTGCGCCGCGCGCGGCGGTGCCCTTCATCGGATGTGTCTCGATCCAGCCATCCTCGTCGACCCGGAAGAAGAGTTCCGGCGAACGGGAAAGGATGGCAGGTCCGCCCAGATTGACGAAAGCGCCGTATTTGACTGGCTGACGTCCTGCGAGCGCCCAGAATGCGGCAAGAGGGTCACCATGCCACTCGGCCTCGACCGGAAAGGTGAGATTGCCCTGATAGCTGTCGCCCTTGCGCAGGTGATGATGGAGCCGATCAAAACGATCTCTGTAAGTGTCGAAACTCCAGCTTGCACGAGGCGCTGTCAAAAAGGCCTCGTTTTCGATCCGCTGGCGCGGCGCAGACAGAGCATGGTCCCGCTCTGGCGCATCGAAGACGCCGAAAACCATATAGGGCTGATCGGGGTCGTCCTGGGCGAGCGGCGCGAGCTTTGGTTCAAACAGATAGCCTGCTTCGTAGGCCATGTAGCCGGCGAGCCAGCTGCCGGCCTCGTGCTCAGCCTGCAGACTCGCAAGCGCATCGTGAAAATCGGCCTTTCGATTGACGCGAACGATTGCCTTCGGGCGGGCGAAGACCGTGGTCTCGTCCGCCTTGTCGTCTCTCAGCAATATGAAAGGCTCAAAAGGGTCGTTCATTCACCCTTATCTAACGCCTCAAGCTCGTCGATCAACCCCTCGATCATCGACAGACCCTTGTCCCAGAACGACGGATCGGATGCATCGAGGCCGAAGGGCTTGAGAAGTTCGGAATGGTGCTTGGTGCCACCGGCTTTCAGAAGCTCGAAATACTTCGCCTGGAAGCCGTCTGCCGCGTTCTGGTAGACCGCGTAGAGCGAGTTCACAAGGCAGTCGCCGAAGGCATAGGCGTAGACGTAGAACGGCGAATGGATGAAGTGCGGGATGTAGGACCAGAAGGTTTCATAGCCGCCTGCGAGATCAATGGCTGGGCCGAGACTTTCGGCCTGAACCGACATCCACAATTCGCCCAGTTGCTCGGCGGTCAGTTCGCCGTCCTTGCGGGCGGTGTGCACCTTGCGCTCGAACTCATAGAAGGCGATCTGGCGCACGACCGTGTTGATCATGTCCTCGACCTTCTGGGCGAGCATGGCCTTGCGCTCGCGTTTGTCGCGGGTCTTGTCGAGAAGCGCTCGGAAGGTCAGCATCTCGCCGAACACGGACGCCGTTTCGGCAAGCGTCAGCGGCGTTGCGCACATCAGCGCGCCCTGGCCGCCTGCGAGAACCTGATGCACCCCGTGGCCAAGTTCGTGGGCGAGCGTCATCACGTCGCGCGGCTTGCCCATGTAGTTCACCAGAACATAAGGGTGCGCGGACGGTACGGTCGGGTGCGCGAAGGCGCCGGGCGCCTTGCCGGGACGAACCGGCGCATCAATCCAGTTCCTGGAGAAGAACTGATCTGCGATGCCGGCCATTTCGGGCGAGAAGGCGCCATAGGCGGACAGCACCGTTTCCTTTGCTTCCTCCCAGGTGATCGTCGCATCCGGCGTTTCGGGCAGAGGCGCATTGCGATCCCAGAAGTGCATCTTTTCCATGCCCAGCCACTTGGCCTTCATGGCATAATAGCGATGCGAAAGGCGCGGATAGGCGGACTTCACGGCGCTTGCCAACGCGTCGACGACTTCACGCTCGACGCGGTTCGCCAGATGACGGCTGTCGGCGATGTCCTCGAACTTGTGCCAGCGGTCGGAGATTTCCTTGTCCTTGGCGAGTGTATTGGTGATCAGCGTGAACGTGCGAATGTTGGCGTCGAACGTCTTTCCGAGCGCCATCGCTGCGCTCTTGCGCCGCGCGGGTGTCGCGCTCTGCAGCAGGCTCAGCGTCGCCTCGAGGCCCAGCGTTTCGCCATCGACATCGAAGGTGAGCGCCGCCATGGTTTCATCGAAGAGCCGGTTGAAGGCCGCAGCCCCGGTCATCGATTTTTCCATGAACAGCTGCTCGATCCGGTCTTCCAGCTGGTGCGGCTTTTCCTTGCGCAGGTCGCGGATCCACGGGGCGTAATGGGCCGTCAATGCGTCCGAGGCGATCGCCTTTTCAATCAGCGCATCATCGATGCGGTTGAGCTCAAGCGTGAAGAAAAGCAGGTGGCTGCCCAGATCGGTGAGCTTGGCCTGCACGTCGCCGTAAAGCTTGCCGTTGGCCGGGTCGGATGTGTTGGAAAAATAGGTGAGGCCGGCAAAGGAAGCGATGCGGCCGAGCAGGTCGTCCAAGGCATCATAGTCCTTGATGGCCGCGCCCAGCCCATCGTCACCACCCTTTTCGGCGGCGCTCGCCAGCTTGTCCTTCCAGCGTGCCTCGAAGGACTTCGACAGTGTGGTGGCCTGTTCGAGCGCGCCCTTGAATTCGGCCGAATCCCTTGAGGGGTAGAGGTCGGCAAGGTTCCAGGACGGCAGGTCGCCAAATTCGCCGTGGCCTGCCGAGGCTGCGTTTGATGCCGAAAATGCGACAAGGCTCGCGGGATCGCTTCTCTTCATTTCGTCCGGTCCTATCCGTGTCTTTCAGGGTGCTTCCGATGCGATTGAATGCGTCGCCAATGGATAAAATGCAAGCTTTTATGAAGAGGGGATGTTCAGGAGTCCTGTGTCATGGTGAGCCGAACAGACAGACAAGTGCAGCAAAATCGCACGCAAGGGAGATAATCCGTGATACCGCAGATTCTGGTCATTGACGACGATCCGGTCCAGCGCCGCCTGCTCAAGCATGCAGTCGAACAGCATGGCTATCAGCCTCACCTTCAGGAAAATGGCCGTGCCGGCCTCGAATATCTGAAGAATGTTGCCGACCGTATCGACGTCATTGTCCTTGACCTGATGATGCCCGAAATGAACGGGCTGGAATTCATGGCAGCGCTGGCAACGGTGGGCGCAGACATTCCAGTGATCGTCCAGACCGGGCAGGGTGGTATCGACACGGTTGTCGAAGCTATGCGCGCCGGTGCGTTCGATTTCGTGGTCAAGCCTGTGTCGCCCGAGCGTCTGGGTGCAGCTGTCGGCAACGCTCTGAAGCTTGACCAGCGGGAAGCACGCGCAAAGGCAGGTCGCCGTGTACGCACCGCCCATGTCCGCTTTACCGATATCGTTTCCGCAAGCCCTTCGATGATGCGCGTCATCGAGCTTGCCAAGCGCGCTGCCCATTCTGACATCCCGGTCGTTCTCGAAGGAGAGTCGGGTGTTGGCAAGGAAATGATCGCCAAGGCGATCCAGGCGTCATCCGAGCGCGCCAACAAGCCGTTCATTACGGTCAATTGTGGTGCGATCCCCGCCAATCTGGTCGAAAGTATTCTCTTCGGCCACGAGAAGGGTGCATTTACCGGTGCAACCGAACGGCATATCGGTAAGTTTGCCGAGGCTGACGGCGGCACACTGTTTCTCGATGAGATCGGCGACCTGCCGCTCGATGTTCAGGTCAAGCTTCTTCGCGCTGTCCAGCAGGGCGAAATCGAGACTGTTGGTGCGCGTCATCCGCAGAAGGTCGATGTGCGCCTGATTTCGGCGACAAACAAGGATTTGATCGAGGAGGTCAAGGCCGGGCGCTTCCGCGAGGACCTCTATTACCGGCTCAACGTTTTCCCCATCGCCATTCCGGCGCTCAGAAAGCGCAAGGAAGATATTCCGGTTCTCGTGCGATCGCTCGCCGAGCGTCTGGCGCAGGAGCAGCGCATCCCCGGTCCGGTCGCCATCAGTGCGCGGGTCATGGCATTGCTGACCGCCTACGACTGGCCCGGCAATATCCGTCAGCTCGAGAACGCCATGTTCCGCGCAGTGGTTCTGGCTGAAGGACGCGAGCTCGATGTCGACGACTTCCCGCAGATTGCGGCTCAAGTTCCCGGCTATGCGATCAATGCCGAGGGCGCAATCTCGTGGGGCGGTCCTGCAAAATTCGCCGGACCTGTTGCCGTTGCAGACATGCCGCGCGTCTATCCGGACTTTTCAGCCCAGCCTTCGCGCCAGGCAGCGGCCGAGGCGCCGCGTCACGATCCGTTTGGCAAGATCATCTCCAGCCTTGGTGATGACGGGGACGTGCGCACGCTTGCCGATATCGAGGAAGAGCTTATCCGGTTTGCGCTCAAGTTCTATCACGGTCAGATGAGTCAGGTCGCCCGAAAGCTCGGAATCGGCCGCTCCACATTGTACCGCAAGCTCAAGGAATACGACATTGACCCCGATCATCCGCTGCGTGATGTCGCGTAGGATTAACTAACATCGTGGGAAAGCGTATTGGGTTCATTCCCAAGTTACGAATTATTCACTATATATCCCATGCGGGATTGACTGTGGCGCTTTTGCCATTCTCTTACCGCAATTGGTCTCCAGGTAGGAGACTAGGGATTTTGTGATTTCGAACGGGGACAGCCAATTGCCGGTTAAACACGCGTCGAAAGGGCGGACAACAGACGTCGCGCCCCTTACGGCCAAGGCTGTTGCTTTGTTTTTGAAGGCGTTTGCCGTTTTTTCGGTCGTGGTGGCGATGTCCTTTGCCGCTGCGAGTGCCGCAAACGCCGAGACCCGCTCTCTCAAGCTCTATTTCGTTCACACCGGCGAAAAGGCCGTTATCACCTTCAAGCGCAATGGCAAATATGATCCGGAAGGGCTTGCCAAGCTCAACCGGTTCCTGCGCGACTGGCGTCGCAATGAGCCACGCAAGATGGATCCTCGCCTTTTCGATCTCATCTGGACCGTCTACCAGAAGACGGGATCGAGCGAATATATCAACGTTCTTTGCGGTTATCGCTCTCCGGGCACCAACGAAATGCTGCGCACACGTTCGCGGCACACCGGCGTTGCCAAGGAAAGCCAGCACATCCAGGGCAAGGCGATGGATTTCTATATCCCCGGCGTGCCCTTGGAGCATCTGCGCGAAATCGGCCTGAAGCAGCAGGAAGGCGGCGTGGGCTATTATCCGACGTCGGGTTCCCCCTTCGTGCACATGGATGTTGGCGGCGTTCGTGCCTGGCCGCGCGCTTCTCGCGAGGTTCTGGCGCGTCTCTTCCCCGATGGCAAGACCATTCACCTGCCGCCGGACGGCAAGCCGATGCCCGGTTATGAATCTGCGATGGCCGACTACAAGCGCCGCATGGCGGCCGAGGATGCCCAGGTAGCCTCCATCGGCGGATACTCTTCGAAGCGTCGCAACCTGTTCCAGATGTTGTTTGGTGGCGGTGACGAAGACGAAGAGCCGGATACGATTGCAGCGGATGATGCGCCTTCCGCGCCAGCTGCAAAGACACCGCCGGCAGCGCCAGCTGTCCAGGTGGCCACGGCAACGCCGCCTAAGCAGACCTTCATCGAGAATGCGCCGCCGGCAGCTGCACCAGCCGCCGAACAGGTTGCCATCAATGCCCCGATCCCGGCAAGCCGCCCGGCTTTGGCACTGCAGCCTGACAATGGTGATATCCAGACGGCTCAGGCATCTGTTGCCCGCAATTCGGCGACGGATGCGTTGGCGACCGTTGTCAACGACAACAGTGACCCTGCGCAGCAGGTTGCCAGCCTTGACGGCATGAAGATACCGGTTCCCGAGCTTCTCGCCGAACGCCGTTCCCCGGGTGATGCACAGCCTGATGCGAGCGTACCGCTGCCGGGTAGTCGTCCAGACTATCAGGTTGCCTTTGCCGAGCCCGATATGGGCCGCCCGATTGCTGTCCCTCAGCCTTCGCCTCAAGCGCAGACCGCGTCAAACGACAAGAGCGATGAACTGGCCCAGATGCTGCAGCGCATGGCGGCGAACGGCGACATGAATGCGCCGGGCGCAGCCAAGCAGCCTGATCAGACCGCCAGCGCACCTCCGGCTCCGTCGCCCAATGCAGCGCCGCAGCCGCCACAGCAACAGGTCGCCATGCTGACGCCTGCCGACAGCGCTGCAACGCCGCCGACACCGGTCGTTCGTTCGCTCGCCCCGATCCCGGCTCAGAAATCGGGTCCGGTTGATGCCGCAGCATCTGACAAGCCGAAGAAGGGTGGTCGCCCGACTGCACCTTCAGCACCTGCCGTTCCTGCGGGCAAGCTGACCGACAAGGCACTGCTGAAATGGGCTCTGGCTGGAAATCGTCTGGCAAGTGCGCGTCGGCCCGTTCAGGCGCCCGACTTCAACAGCGCCAAGCTGACGGAAGCACCAAAGGATCCGCCGGCAGGCAATTTCGAGGCGCGCACGGCAAACATCGATCCTGCCCGGTTCTGATTGAGATTTGCCCCTAGTGGTTTGATTCCAACATTTGCATCCCGATGCTGCAAGCACCCAGTCAAATGTTGGAATCGATTAAACCGCTAGCAACTTTATGATTCTAGTGGAGTTTTCGAATTTGACATTTGATTTGAGCGCTCGCCGCACATGGGTATCAAATGTCAAATTCACTCCACTAGAACAGTGGTCCGCATAAGAAAAGCCCGCCTGAGAAGGCGGGCTTTTGCTTGGGTTCAACGCATCAGAGCACCCGATTGAAACCAGGGCGCTCCTAGGTCCGGTTATTCCATTCCAAGAGCCGACATGTAGGTCTGGAGGATCGTTTCCTCTTCGATGCGTTCGTTGGCGTCCTTCTTGCGAAGGCGAACGATGGTGCGCATGGCCTTGGTGTCGTAGCCGCGGCCCTTGGCTTCGCCGTAGACGTCCTTGATGTCATCGCTGATCGAAGATTTCTCTTCTTCGAGGCGCTCGATGCGCTCGATGAACTGGCGCAGTTCCGCAGCCGCGACGTTTTCCACGCCCTTGATCTCTTCCATGGTCATGCTCCTGAGTACTGAATAACAGGCCGCTCAGGTGCCGTGAAGGACGCGTCAGGTCAAGAGCTTTTTGGCTGCCCCAGCGAATATTGAAGGGGAAATGTTTTGACGGGACACGGAGAGGGGCCGCATCGCGGCTGCGCTAACGTCATCCACAGGTCGATCGCCTTGGTGTTTCCTGCGAGCCTTGTTCCCGACGCGAAGAGCACCGCCGCGCAGGCACGCTGCTCAATCCTTGGGACGATTGATTTCGAAAGCGGCCTGTTGCGCTGCCGACGCTTCCTGCTGGTTCAGCTTTTTCCAGTCCTCGTAGGGCATGCCGTAGACGTGCTCCCGCGACTCGTCCTTCGTCACGGGCAGGCCAGCCGTCGCTGCCGCCTCCAGATACCAGTTGGAGAGGCAGTTTCTGCAAAAGCCCGCAAGGTTCATGAGGTCGATATTCTGGACATCAGGGCGGTGTTGCAGGTGTGACACCAGCCGTCGAAACGCCGCCGCTTCAAGTTCAGTCTGTTGCTCGCGTGTCAATTCGCTCATGTCGTCTCCTTTTCCGTCAGTCATACGGGCCGCAGCGTGACGGATAAATGCGGTATTCGTGCAGGTCCTGCATGCTGTTCATCTGCGTGAAGATTGGCGCCAGCGCGTTGGCCCATTCGTTGACGCCTCTGCTGTCGCCGATCAAATCCTGACGAACTTCGAGCAGCACATGGGGTATGCCTGTGCGCATGCAATGTCGATGCATCGTATCGCCCTTCAGCGCACCGTCATAGGGTTCGTTGTCGCCTGTCGTGAAGCCGCGCGCTTCGAGCGCACGGATCAGCGGATATACGGCGCGCGGATCGTTGTCCCAAAGGACCCCTGCCTGCCAGGGACGCTGGAAGTTCTTCCAGAATGGCGTGAAGGAATGCAACGAAAGCACCAGCGGTGCCTTGCCGCTGGCAACACTGACTTCCGAAATCGCCCGATCGACGGCCATATGGTACGGCCGATGCCAGGTTTCGATGCGTTTGCGTCTCTCCTCCGGGCCGAGCGGGTGATTGGCGGGGATGATTGCGCCGTCCGAAAGTTTCATGATCAGCGTCGGATCATCCTCACCCCGGTTGGGGTCGATGAGAAGGCGGGAAAAACAGGACAGAACGGCAGGTACGCCGAGCAGCGCACACAGCCGTTCGGTGAGGGCTTGAACGCCGATATCATAGGCGATATGGCGCTCGAATGCTTCCTTTGGCAGGCCGAGTGCGTCATAGTCTTCCGGGACTTGATTCGTGGCATGGTCTGCAATGATCAGCAGGCCGGCGGCAGCGTTTCCGCTGATCGTTCTGTAGGCCTGTTTTGTGTTCATGAAAAAGCCCGAAAACAGAGTTGCATATAAAACGTCATCGTCATGTAAAAGAGAGATGGCATGGCAAGCGATGTGGTTCAAGGCTGGAAATTGTTCGCAGGTCTATCGTGCGGATTGGGCGTTGGTGCTGCTGCCTATGCAATACTAATCGATTGAAACTCTCATTGACATTCAGATTATGGCAGCGCAAAACGAAATGACCATCCTTCATGGAGCCACACCGGAAACCGTGAGCCATTCAAGACAGACAGGTTGGGCGGAAAGCGTCCTCAAGCGGCTGAGAATGCCGGGTGCGATCCTTGCGCTCGCTTGCGTTCCGTATCTGCTGCCGGCGGGAGAGGCGAGGGCGGATTTCCGCGTTTGCAACGACACGCAAAACCTGGTCGGAGTCGCGATTGGCTACCGGGCAAAGGAGGGCTGGGTGACCGAAGGCTGGTGGCAGGTGCCTGCCACCACCTGTGCAAACCTGATCGAAGGCGAATTGAAGTCGCGCTACTACTACCTTTATGCCGAGGATGCTGCCCGTGGCGGGCGCTGGACCGGCGATGTCAAGATGTGCGTTGCGGAAAACGAGTTCAAGATCGTCGGCGTCAAGGATTGCTTTGCACGCGGCTACCAGCAGATGGGATTCAAGGAATATGACACGGGCAAGCAGGGCAGCTGGATGGTTCAGCTGACTGACACGCCCGGAACCCAAGAAAGCCAGACGAAATGAGACGTAGACGGAAAGTCAAAATCCTCGCCACCCTCGGTCCTGCTTCTTCCGAGGAAGAAGTTATCCAGAAACTGTTTGAGGCCGGTGCGGACCTTTTCCGTATCAACATGAGCCATGCCAGCCACGACGTCATGCGGACGCTGATCTCGCGCATTCGCGCGGTCGAAAAGCGCTGCGGGCGTCCGATTGGTATTCTTGCCGACATTCAGGGTCCCAAGCTGCGTGTTGGAAAGTTTGCTGATACCAAGGTCACGCTCGTCCCGGGCCAGACCTTCACACTCGACAACAATGAAGCCCCCGGCGACGCGAACCGTGTGTTCCTGCCGCATCCGGAAATCCTGCAATCGGTCAAGCCAGGCCATCGCCTGCTGATCGATGACGGAAAGCTGCACCTGCGCGCCGACAAGTGCGATGGCAAGAGCATCGTCTGTACGGTGATTTCCGGCACGTCCATCTCGGACCGAAAGGGCGTCAGCCTGCCTGACACGCTTCTCGGTGTTGGCGCCTTGACCGAAAAGGACCGCGCCGACCTCGACGCTGTTCTGGCAACTGACGATGTCGACTGGGTCGCCCTGTCCTTCATCCAGCGTCCGGAAGACCTGGCTGAAGTGCGCAAGATTGCGCGCGGCCGCGTTGGCCTGATGTCGAAGATCGAAAAGCCCCAGGCGCTCGAGCGGATCGATGAAATCATCGAGCTGTCTGATGCTCTCATGGTCGCCCGTGGTGACCTTGGTGTGGAAATGCCGCTCGAGTCGGTCCCCGGCATCCAGAAGCAGTTGATCCGTGCCTGCCGCAAGGCCGGCAAGCCCGTGGTTGTTGCGACCCAGATGCTGGAATCGATGATCACTGCGCCGGTCCCGACCCGCGCCGAGGTTTCAGACGTTGCAACTGCGGTTTTCGAGGGCGCTGACGCGGTCATGCTTTCCGCTGAATCCGCATCGGGTGCCTACCCGGTCGAGGCGGTGTCGACCATGGCTTCGATCGCCCAGCGCGTCGAGGAAGACCAGTACTTTACTGGCATTATTCACGCGCAGCGTTCCGAGCCGAACCCGACGGGTGCGGATGCGATTTCGCTCGCCGCCCGCCAGATTGCCGAAACGCTCAAGCTGAACGCGATCGTCTGCTACACAGCTTCCGGCACGACCGGCTTGCGTGCCTCGCGCGAGCGTCCCGCGGTTCCGATTGTCACGCTGTCTCCGGTCGTCAAGACCGCGCGTCGTCTGTCGGTCGTCTGGGGTCTGCATTGCGTCGTCACGGAGGACGCGACTGATCTGGATGACATGGTCAACCGCGCGTGCCGTATCGTGGTGTCGGAAGGCTTCGGCGGACCGGGTGACCGCATCATCATCACGGCGGGCGTGCCCCTTGGGACGCCGGGCTCCACCAACATGCTTCGGATCGCCTACATTGGCTCCGATGGCGTGACTGGCATCTGAGCCAATTTCGCCATCTCAAGTTTAGGAGCGCCCGGCCATTCAGCCGGGCGTTTTCATTTCAGCGATATCGCCTGATCGGCTGTCGGGGCGTGGAAGTTGGCCGCCATCGCCTGGAGGTCTTGTGCCTTGCCGGCGATCTTTTCGATGGCGGCAATCGCAATGTCGGTTGCCACGTAGTCGGTCTTGTGCCCGACACCCTTCAGCCAGACGAGTTCGGCGCTCGGGATATCGCGCTTCAGGCCGACAGAATGGATTTCCTCGGCAACGACGTCGTCCGCGTCGCCCGTAATCACAATCGTTGGTGCCTTGATCTCGTGATAACGCGGTTGGACCTGCCGCACGTAGGCATTGAGGCCTGCGACGTCGCGCGCGTTGGCGCAGAAGGAATTCGGGCGCAGGATCAACTGCGGCGCGGTTTCGCGAACGTAGCTTGCAGGGCGTGGATTGGGTGCGAAGACCGACACCGTGCCGCTGTCAATTCGGGTGAGGCCAATCGGCAGCAGCAGCGTGTTGCAGAAGAGCTTTCCGATATAGGGCGTCGCTGCCAGATCGTAATACCAATCCACACCACCATTCCAGGGGTGCGTTGCTGCAGACAGAAACAGCAGTCCCTCAGTCATGTCCGGGTGGCGAACGCCAAAGGATGCGGCAATGGCGCCGCCCAGCGAGTGGCCTACTATGATCGCGCGGCTGATGCCCTTCTTTCGCAGAAGTGTTGCAATGGCGTCGGCCTGTCCGGCGGGGGTGTCGTTCTCAGGCCCGCCGCGGTCTGAATAGCCGTAGCCGGGTCGATCAATGAAGATCAGTCTTGCGCGGCCTTCCAGCGGCTTGCGGAAAGCCCCCATCTGGTCGAGCAGATTGCCGCTTGCCCCATGGATGAAAACGATTGGCGGAAGGTCGGCGGCGGGCCCGGCGGGCAGATCGACGCTGTTCAACGCGTACCCACCGACATCCGTACGCGTACCCGTGCTCGGAAACGCTGTCTCGATGGCGGTCGCTTTCCACTGGGTGAATGTGAAGCTCCCGGCGACCACGGCAACCAGCAGAATGACGACAACAAAGATCATGGATTTCAGCATATGCACGCGGTCGATGGGGGTGAAAGACAGATATGATTTTAATACGCGGCAAACATGGTGCCGGATTTCCAGACCGAAAATCGGCATCACTCTTGGGTGACGGCTCTCACTCAGGTCTTGCTGCCCGCAACCTTCTCGGAAAGGCTTTTGACATGGCCCTGCGAATCGCGATCGGCGGGGTAGATTTCCAGAATGTGCTCCCAGACGCCGAGCGCGTCGGCATCCCTGCCGGTTTCCTCCAGAATCGCCGCCATGCCCGTCAGCGCGCCGAAGTGCCGTGGTTCCAGGACCAGTACATGCGCGATGTCGGCCATCGACTTGTCGTAATTGCCCGCGGCGTAGTGCAACGTCGCGCGTCTGTTCCAGGCTTCCGCATAATCCGGCTTCAGCGCAATCGCCTGGTCCAGATAGTCAAGCCCTACGGTGTACTTCTTGTCCTTCAGGGCGTCTGTCGCCCACTGCATCAGAAGGTTGACCGTTGCACTTCCCGAGTCGTTCCAGATGCCGCGGATTTTTGCAGTAACCTCTGCCGCTGCGGCCGGATCCCTGATCTTCTTCAACTGGGCAAAATAGGTATCGAGGCGCTCCGCTGGCGATATTGCGGCCAGAGGCGCTTCCTTTGCGGTTTGCGGTGCAGGCTGGGTGCCTGTCGAATCGGCTGGCTGTGCGGCATCAGCGCCGGAAAGGGCGAGCGACAACAGGAGGCAGGTCATAACAATACGCATGGCGGAGATCGTACTCCGCCATGCGTGAAGATCAAATCTTTTATGCTGGTCGGCGCGTTCGTCTTTCAAGCCAGAATTGGCCGATGCAAACATGCCTGCGCAGTCAATCAGCCCTGACGAGCCTTGTAACGCGGGTTCAGCTTGTTGATGATGTAGATGCGGCCCTTGCGGCGAACCAGACGGTTCTCGCGGTGACGAGCCTTGAGCGACTTGAGCGAATTCTTGATCTTCATTTTTCTGATCCGCGTGGTTGGAAGAGACGCTTCCGTCCCTTCATCACAATCTTTACAAACAAAAGCGCCCTCTGCAGGCGCTCTTCAGGTTGGCGGTCTGATACAGCGCCATATCCGGCGTGTCAACACTTGCAGCCGCATTTTCACCGTTTGATGACAGTGACATGACCCATTTTTCGGCCTGGTCGCGCCTCTGCCTTGCCGTAGAGATGGACGAGGGCATCGGTGGTTTTCAGCCAGTCGGAAAGCTGGTCCACGTCATCGCCAATCAGGTTCGTCATCACGCAATCGCTATGGCGGGCAGGCGACCCAAGCGGAAGACCCGCAACGGCGCGGATATGCTGCTCGAACTGGGAAACGATGCAGGCAGCCTCCGTCCAGTGGCCGGAATTGTGCACGCGCGGCGCCATTTCGTTGGCCGTCAGGCTGCCGTCGGCGCCAACGAAGAACTCGACGCCGACCACGCCGACATAGCCCAGTTCGTCGAGGATAGCCCTCGCAGCGGCTACGGCCTTGGCAGCGGTGGCAGGGTTGATGGACGCGGGAAGGGTCGAGGTGTGCAGAATGCCGTTTCTGTGGACATTCTCCGCCGGATCATAAGCTGCAAAGCTGCCATCGACCCCGCGCGCCGCTATGACGGAGACTTCGCGGTCGAATGCAATGAAGCTTTCCAGAATCAGCTCGCCGCCGCCAAGCGCCGCGAAGGCACCTTCTGCGCTGTCACCCTTGCGGAAGACGCGCTGGCCCTTGCCGTCGTAGCCCATGCGCCGGGTCTTCAACACACCCTGGCCGCCAAATTCTGCAAGAGCTGCCTCAAGGTCAGACTGGCTGTCGATCCGCCGGAATTCTGCCGTCTGGATCCCGCAGCCATTGATGAACTGCTTTTCGGTCAGCCGGTCCTGCGAAACTTCAAGCGCGCGCGGCGGCGGATAGACACCGACGGATGCCGCGAGCCGCTCGGCTGCCGTGACAGGCACATTCTCGAATTCGTAGGTGACAACGTCGCAGCTTGATGCCAGTTCGGCAAGCGCTGCAGGGTCGTCATAGGCCGCCACGATCTGACGGTTGGCCACCTGTGCTGCCGGACAATCGGCCTGAGGCTCGAGGATAACGGTGCGGAAGCTGAGGCGGGCAGCCGCCATGGCCAGCATGCGGCCCAACTGACCGCCTCCGATGATGCCGATGGTCTTCATGGGTCGTCCTGCCTTGTTCACCCGTTGTCCACAGGGTACTCGGCGACCGATGCGGTCTGGCGCGCACGGTAGTCATCAAGCTTGAGGGCAACGTCTTCGTCGGAAATGGCCAGCACTGCAGCGGCAAGAAGCGCAGCATTGACTGCGCCCGCGCGGCCGATGGCCAGCGTGCCGACTGGAATGCCGGCCGGCATCTGTACAATGGAAAGAAGGCTGTCCTGACCCGATAGTGCCTTTGACTGGACCGGAACGCCGAAAACAGGCAGCGACGTCATGGCTGCAGCCATGCCTGGCAAATGCGCGGCACCACCTGCGCCCGCTATGATGATCTTGAAGCCCTCGTCGCGCGCGCCTTTTGCAAAATTGACCAGCCGATCGGGCGTGCGATGCGCCGAAATGATGCGGGCTTCATATGCAATTCCAAGAGCTTCCAGCGTGTCGGCAGCGTTCTTCATGGTTTCCCAGTCGGACTGGCTTCCCATGATAATGGCGACCGGCGGCGGCCCGGCATAGGTCATGTCGCTCTCCATGTCAGGCAATGATGTTGGGAATGATCTGGTCTTCGATCTTGGTGAGCTTGTCCTTGATCGCCAGCTTCTTCTTCTTCATGCGCTGCACCCGAAGGGCGTCGCAACCGACCGAGATCATCGCGTTGATGGCAGCATCATAGTCTTCATGTTCCTGCCTCAGTTTTGCTGCCGACAGTCGCAATTCGGCCTGATCCTGGTCTGCCATTTCAACTCCCCGTATTCTCAGACGCACCATGATACACGAAATTCGTCGAAGCCGCTCCTATCACATAAAATATGGTAACGGGAAGTTATCCTTCATGAGGATTTCGCCTTCGACAAAATTACAATTCTGTGACACACTTTCCTTGTTGTGGCCTGAAGCGCCTGACACTGAGGCGGGCGCGGGCCAATAGGGAAGGAAGGACGTGCCACATGAATATTGAGGCTCATCTTGCATCGCTGACGAAACGACATGGAGACCTGGAAGAGGAACTTCACGCAGCCATAAACCAGCCCTCTACCGACGCTTCCAAGATCGTGGAGCTAAAGCGGCGCAAGTTGCGCATTAAGGACGAAATCGAGCGTATTCGCTCGTCGATCCATTGATCATGTAATCTTACCCTTCTGCCGGGGTAACCACTCCGGACAAAATTGCAGCAAGGCCGGCAAGCCATCTGTTTTAGAGTTTGGGCCGGCCTTGCCATAAGGCTCGAATGCAAGCTGCTTCATGCGTCCACTGACGCCAGCCTCGATGGTTGAATTTTTCCCGCCTTGGAAACAGAGTTGCCCTAGACGGCGTGGTGCGTTGAATTGAACGCACGTTAGACGCAGTAAAACTTTGACCTAGTGGAGTGAATTTGACATTTGATACCCATGTGCGGCGAGCGCTCAAATCAA
>ERZ1034385.50-NODE-50-length-44493-cov-5.523403_pt1 | contig 44493 bp, 48 predicted proteins | sample MGYA00520612_ERZ1034385 | MGnify/ENA primary metagenome ERZ1034385 (study PRJEB33736, sample SAMEA104288468) | Azolla filiculoides | biome: Urban; feature: water surface; material: ditch water | place: Netherlands | collected 2014 ... | reverse complement strand
CCTTCTTCGAGAACAAGGCATTCCTAGAAAGCGTGCTGTCCAAGATCAAGCTCGGAAGGCTCGGTCAGGTCGAGGACCTCATGGGTGCCGTCGTCTTCCTCGCATCCGACGCATCAGCCCTCATGACCGCATCATCCATCATCGTCGATGGCGGATGGACCGCTGAATGAGCAATCAGACAATGCGAAAATGGGGTCATGCCCGGGCGGGCGGCAGGCTGCCGCTTCGCTTTTCCAGCGCAAGCGAGAGCATGCCAACAATGCTGCCAAGGGTGAGGGTGACCGCGCCCAATAATGGCAGGGTCCTATAGCCATATCCCGCCTCAAGCATGCTTGCACCCACGACCGCAGCGATTGCGATCCCGACGTTGAACCCCGACGGAATAAGCGACGAGGCGAGCCCCGGCGCATCCGCCGTCCAGATCAGGATGCGCGCCTGAACGGGTGCGCCAATCGCGAAATTGAGAGCGCCCCAGATAAAGATCGCCGCCATCATCGGATACGGATAGGGGCTGACCAGATAGAGCACGATCAACATGACGGCCTGCACGGCGAGCATCGCAATCAGCGACGGCATCAGCTTCCAGTCTGACAGACGCCCTCCGAGAAATACGCCTGCGGTCGCGCCAACACCGTTCAAAAGCAGTGCAATCGGGATCATGTCGGGTCCAAGTCCCGTCACCTGCTGGAGAAGCGGCGTGATATAGGTGAAGGGCACCATCTGGCCGATCATCAGCGCCAACATGATCAGCAGCGATGTCCAGACCTGCTGCCGTCCCAGCACGCGAACCTCGCGCGCAAGATGGCTTTCACCTGTCGCCTGAACCTTCATTGCGGGAATGAGCATCCAGATGGCGAGCAGTGCGACAACGCCGACGCCAGTCATGGCCCAGAAGGTCGCGCGCCATCCCAAATAGCTTCCGATCGCAGCGCCGATCGGAACACCGACAATGTTGGAAACAGTCAACCCTGCAAGGATGATGGAAACGGCGCGGCCACGGTAATTCTCCGCAACAAGACCGGTTGCGACTACCATGGCAATGCCGAAATAGGCGCCATGAGCAATTGCGGTTCCAACGCGAAACACCAGCATCGCGGAAAAGCTGGGCGCAAGTGCACAGGCGATCTGGCCGATGACGAACGCCACGATCAGACCGAGAAGGACCGCGCGCCGCGACACATTGCGCGTGAGAATGGTAATCGCCGGGCCACCCACCGCGACACCCAGCGCATAGCCGGAAACCAGATATCCGGCAAACGGGATCGAGACACCAAGCCCTCCCGCCACATCGGGAAGAATGCCAGCGATGACAAATTCAGTCGTCCCGAAAGCGAAAGCGGCCAGGAACAGGGCAAGAAGGGGAAGAGGCAAGATCGACTCCGATCGGTCGGCATATAAAGATTTCTTTATATGCTTCGACTTGCGGATGATCAAGTCCGGCGCGTGCTAGTGGAATGAATTTGACATTTGATCCCCGCATGCAGCGAGCGATAAAATCAGACGTCAAATTCGAAAATTCCACTCGAATCATAAAGTTGCTAGTGGTTTAACCGATTCCAGCATTTGCCCGGGAGTTTGCACAACCGGGATGCAAATGTAGGAATCAAACCACTAGGTCATGAACTCATAAATGAGGTTAGTTTTGGTATGGATGAATTTGTTCAGCTACAAGGCGCGAAGGCGAAGGAAATGTTCCTCATTTTCAAGCGTTTGCAACGCAGTAGGTGGGCAAATTCACCATATCCTTCGGACGGCAGACTGGCTTCAATCTACTTTGTCAGCACTCTCAACCGGGCCGCAAAGCCCGCTTTTCGAGCGCTTCCTCGTATCTTTTTGCCAGACCAGCCGCCAAAACAAGCTCATTTATGAGTCCATGACCTCGTGCGTGATCAAAGCTGATCTCTCGCTGCATTAGTAAAAAGATAACCATCGGAACCCAGAATGGCGGCCAAAAGGTCCGCCCATGAACGAACTTCTCATTATCTCCGACGACCGACTGACCCGGCTGCGCCAGGAATGGCTGCAGAGCCTTGCCGCCGAACATCGGCTTTCCCCCAAGACAGTCGAGGCCTACGAGCGCGACACACGCCAGTTTCTCACCTTCCTGACCAGCCATGCGGGTGGCCCCGCGAAGCTCTCCGACGTGGCAGCGCTGCGGCCCGCCGACCTGCGCGGATTTCTGGCCAAGCGCCGCAGCGCAGGTGCTGGCGCACGAACTCTCGGCCGCGGCATGGCAGGCGTGCGCTCGCTGCTGCGCTATCTCGAAAAGCAGGGGCTTGCCAACGCGTCCGGCGCCCGCGCCGTACGGTCGCCAAAGCAGCCGAAATCGCTGCCAAAACCACTTGCGGCAAGCCAGGCCTTGAGAGTTATCGACGCAAGCGAACAGTTGGCCGAGGAACCATGGATCGCCGCGCGCAACGCCGCCCTCCTGACGCTTCTTTACGGATCTGGCCTGCGTATCGCCGAAGGCCTGTCGCTGACGCCCGACGACATACCTGAGGGCACAAGAACGCTGCGCATCACCGGCAAGGGCGGCAAGACGCGCATCGTGCCCCTGCTGCCGGCGGCCCTTGAGGCGGTCGAACAGTACCGGCGTCTTTGCCCCTACCATCTGGAAGGTTCCAAGCCGCTCTTTCGCGGCGCCAAGGGTGGTCCGCTTCAACCGGCCATCATCCAGCGGGAAATGCAGAAGATGCGCGCCGCATTGGGCCTGCCCGAGACAGCGACACCGCATGCGTTGCGCCACTCCTTCGCCACCCATCTTCTGGCAGGCGGCGGCGACCTGCGCTCCATTCAGGAACTGCTTGGTCACGCAAGCCTGTCGACCACGCAGGTCTATACGGCCGTCGATACGAACAGGCTGCTCGACATTTACGATCGCGCCCACCCGCGCGCCTGAACCATCGTCTGGTGACATGCAAATTAACCATGTGACTTAAGGGATTGTGAGCGGCTGACGATTAAGGTCTGTCCGGACCTATTGCAGGAAGATGCGTCATGAAGACCAGAACCACGAACGTCAAATCGCTGACATCACGCCTGGCCGATTCAGGGCTTTGGCTGGTTGCGGGTCTTCACACGCTGGCGGCCGTGTCGCTGATTGCGATCCTCGCATTCGTCTCCCAGGTCCGCGCGCAAGACGCAAGCTGCGGCGGCAAGGATATTCTGGCGCAGATCAAGACCGATGACCCAAAGGGCTATGCCGAGATCGAGAAGAAGACGGCAGCCCTTCAGAACGGTGAGGCGGTCTTCTGGAAAATCGAGAAGGCGGGCGTTGCCCCCTCCTATCTCCTCGGCACGATGCATCTTTCCGATCCGCGCGTCATGGATTTGCCTGCGCACGCGCAGGACGATTTTGACGCCGCAAAATCGGTGATCGTCGAGTCCGATGAGATCGCAGACAAGAACAAGGCATCGATGGCACTGCTGGCGCGGCCCGACCTCACCATGTTCACCGACAGCCATACGATCAATGATTTCATCACGCCCGAACAGAAGGTGACGCTGGAAGCGCAGCTGAAAGAGCGCGGCATTCCTCTTGCCGCCGTCCTCAAGATGAAGCCTTGGGTGATCTCCACCTTTGTCGCTCTCCCCGCATGCGAACTCTCCCGCAAGTCCGGTGGCGCAGACTTTCTGGATGAGAAGCTGACGAAGGACGCGATTGCCGCGAAGAAGAATGTCGTCGGCCTCGAAACCCTCGTCGAACAGCTGGATGCCATGGCATCCCTGCCCATGAAAACGCACGTCGCCGGTCTTGTCAGCGTACTGAAGGATCCACAGCGGACCAAGGATCTGATGGAGACGATGATCGAGCTCTACGATTCAGGTCGTCCGGCCATGATCGGCCCGCTCAGCGAATATGAAAGCGCCCGCGACGCAGAATCTGCCGACATGGCGGAATTCGAAAAGACCATGATCACCGCACGCAACCACCACATGGCAGACCGCGCCGAAAAGACGCTCGACACCGGTGGCGCATTCATGGCCGTTGGCGCCCTTCACCTGCCGGGGCCTGAAGGACTGGTCGCGCTTCTGCGTGCCAAGGGCTTCACGGTGACGCCGGTCAAGTAGGCGATAAGCTTACCGATTCTCAGGACGTTACGGCAGGTATCGAAGCTCGCCCCGTTCAAGAGATCAGTTCAAAAAACACCAGCGGCTCGATTGCGCAAATGGCTCCTGCGACATATCCGCAAAAACCCAGTGCAATTGCGCCCGCCACGCCGCCAGTGGTCCATCCGTGCCAGGCACCGGCAGCTGTCAGGCCACAAACGATGGAAATTGTCCACACCATCCTTATTGCTTTGAAAAGCCAGCCAAAGACTTTTCGCACCCTGGTTGATAGCGACATGAGTTACCCTTCGCAAAAAGCACATTCCGCGATGTGGTAACTGACTTCAATCTATTCAAGCACGCTACTGGAAAGAGCCCACCGTCAACATCTTAAGCGACTGCCTCACGATGAGGATGTGAAACGGTGTGATCAAGAAGATATAGAGCTTTCCGAACCAGTGTTTGCGCTTGACGAGAGTCGAGATGGAAACATCCGTTCCCTGCGGCTCAGCGCGTGTTTCGACAACGATCCTGAAATCAAGGTGCCAGTCATCGAAGCCGAGAACCACTTTCGATGGCGTCTCGCTGACGACTGGAAAACCACCAATGCTCCTGGCGGGGTCAAGTTCCGCTCCCGGTCCCGCGCCTTTGAGCCCGACAACGGCAACGATGCGGTTCCGCAACCGCATCAGAAAGCTGACCCAGCCAGGCATTTCGCCACCGAGCGCCGCGCGCACCGCCTCGCCCGCCGTCATCGCACGCCCGGAGACGAGGGCATGCTGGCGATCTTCCCAATCCGCGCCGGGAAGATCGCTCGAAGGCAATTGCGGGACAGTTCGGCCTGTCACCCCTTAACGCCCTTCGTCATACGGTCCATGACATCGGTCTTGAAGTAGAACTTCTGAACCAGTGCGCCCGCAACATGCAGGACAATGAGCGCCCAGAGCAGAACCTTGAAGATGCCGCCATGGAGTTCACCCGGCAGTTCAGCGCCGAAATAGTATTTGGCCATGCCGGAAAGCGGCAGCACGAAGAACAGCAGATAGATCAGGCCGTGAGTCAGCTTGGCAATGAGCTGCAGGATCGGGGGCTCCTCGCTCGGCAGGTTCGGTACGCCCTGTACAAAGCGCAGGATCAGTCGGAGAGCCGCAAGGACAAGGATCGCAATCCCGACATAGGCGTGAATATTGGCCGACGAAATGATTTCGGGCGTGACAGCCTCACCCTTTTTCACGGTCCAGTTCCACCGTTCCATTCCATCGGAAAAGATCAGGTTGAAGAGGATCAGGAGCGCCATGCCCCAGTGGAGGATCCGCTGCGGAATTGAATAGTTTACCGGCGTCATGGTCTTGCCTTTCTTCAAATCAATCAAGCAATTGATGTTTCGTTCAGAAAACATGAAAGCGCCCTGCTTCGCAAGGCGCTCTTTAGAATCATTACAAAACTTTACCTGACCGAAGCCTTACATATGGATCGGCTTGAAGAAGGTCGCGAGCGCGGCCTCCTTAACGGCTTCCGACATCGTCGGGTGTGCGTGGCAGGTGCGGCCGAGATCCTCGGACGAGCCACCGAATTCCATCAGGACAGCCGCTTCGTGAATCATTTCGCCGGCACCGAAGCCGATGATGTGAACGCCCAGAACCCGATCGGTTTCCTTGTCGGCCAGAACCTTGACGAAACCGTCGGAGGCAAGCATGGCGCGCGCGCGGCCGTTGGCGCTGAAGGGGAACTTGCCGGCTTTGTAGGCGATGCCCGCAGCCTTGAGTTCTTCTTCCGTCTTGCCGACCGAGGCGACTTCCGGCTGCGTGTAGACCACGCCCGGAATGACGTCGTAGTTCACATGACCCGCCTGACCCGAGAGGATTTCAGCAAGCGCCACGCCTTCGTCTTCTGCCTTGTGGGCCAGCATCGGACCCTTGACCACATCGCCGATGGCATAGATACCTGCAACGTTGGTGCGGAAGTGATGATCGATTTCAACGCGCCCGCGATTGTCGAGAACGACACCGGCTTCCGCGAGACCAAGGCCTTCTGTGTAGGGCTTGCGGCCGGTTGCGACGAGAACGACATCGGCATCGAGAACAACGGCGTCACCGCCCTTGACCGGCTCGAACGTCACCTTCGCACCCTTGCCGGACTTTTCAACGCCGGTCACCTTGGCGCCGAGATGGAACTCCATGCCCTGCTTGGCGAGAATCCGCTGAAACTGCTTGGACACTTCACCGTCCATGCCACCGAGAATGCTGTCGAGATATTCAACCACCGTGACCTTGGCGCCGAGACGCGCCCAGACCGAGCCAAGCTCAAGGCCGATGACGCCACCGCCGACGACGACCATCTTGGCCGGTACCTTGGAAAGCGCGATGCCGCCGGTCGAGGACACGATGACCTTTTCATCAATGTCGACCTTGACGCCCGGAATGCCGGCAACATCTGAACCGGTCGCAATCACGATGTTCCTTGTTTCAAGCTCGGTCACTTCGCCCTTGTCGTTGGTGACGGAAACCTTGCCCTGGCTCAGCACCTTGCCGGTGCCGATGAACGTATCGATCTTGTTCTTCTTGAAGAGGAACTGGACGCCATCGACGTTGGACTTCACGGTGGCATCCTTGTGGGCCATCATCTTGTCCAGGTTGAGCTTCGGCGCACCGACTTCCACGCCGAGATCGGCGAGGCCATGGGCGGTATGCGCGTAGACTTCCGATGCGTGCAGCAGCGCCTTGGAGGGAATGCAGCCGATGTTGAGGCAGGTGCCGCCAAAGGTTGCGCGCTTTTCGATCACAGCCGTCTTCAGGCCGAGCTGGGCCGCCTTGATGGCACAGACATAGCCGCCGGGGCCGCTGCCGATCACGATCACATCATAAGACATTTCGATTTCCTTCCTTGATCGCCGGAGGCTCACCTGCCGCCGGAGACATTGAGAATGGCGCCCGTCACATAGGACGCCTCATTGGACAAGAGATAAAGAATGGCGTCGGCCACCTCATCGGGATCGCCCGGCCGCTTCATCGGAATGATGCCGGCCAGATCGCGTGCGCGGTCCGGCAGACCACCGGATGCATGGATGTCGGTGTCGATGATGCCGGGACGGATCGCATTGACGCGAATCCCTTCTTCAGCGACCTCGCGCGCAAGACCGATCGTCAGCGTATCGATCGCCCCCTTGGAGGCTGCGTAGTCGACATATTGTCCGCCGGATCCCAGCACCGCCGCCATGGACGAGATGTTGACGATGGAACCGCCCTTGCCGCCATGCCGCGTGGACATGCGCTTGACGGCTTCCGCCGCCACGCGAAGCGCGCCTATGCAGTTGATGGCAAACATCTGCTCCAGGCGTTCGCGCGACATCTCGTCGAGACGCGCCGTCATGCCGACGATACCGGCATTGTTGACGAGGCCATCGAGACGACCGAAACCGTTGTCGACGACGTCAAAGACCGCAGCGATATCCTCTTCGCGCGAGACATCACCCTGCACGGCGAGCGCCGAACCACCCGCATCATTGATGATGCCGGCCAGCCCTTCCGCAGCGTCGCGGTCACGCACGTAATTGATGACCACGGCCCAGCCCTTGTCGGCGGCCTTGAGGGCGACACTCGCCCCGATGCCACGGCTGCCGCCGGTGACGAGTAGAACAGGACGTTCGCTCATTTCGCGCATCCTTTCAGCGTCAGCACATCCCAGGGCGCCACGTCAGCCTTGCCCTTGGCCCAGAGATCGGAGCGCCTGATGGCAGGGCCGAAGTCGGGAAGAAGAATTTCGGAAACGGCAACCTGATCACCGGATGGCAGGGTTTCGATCTTGCCTGCCTCATGCCCGTAGACAACGCCCTGCCAGACCGTGCAGGCGGCAATGTCCTTGCCGGTCGCATCGCCCTCGGGACAATTGTAGAAAATGATGCCATTCGAACGGTCGACCGGATCGGACGGCATGACGTAGCCATCCAGCATCGCGCCCGTCTTCAGCACCCTGACGGAGAACCGATGGGTCGCAGCCTGTGCGTCAGACTCCGCCGGCTGGAACGTCAACTCAAAGGCGTTGTCGTTATCGCGGTAGACGCCGTTCTGCTGGCGGCAATCTCCCTCTGCGGCAAAGGTCGGCACGGTGCCCGCGAGGACAACCACACATGCCAGACATATTACCTGGCGCAGCGGCATGACATCAACCCGCCTTCTCGGTCGCAAGCTTCAGCCCGAAGCCGATGAACACCGCACCGCTGAGCCGGTTAATCCACTTCGAGGCCTTTTCAAACGCAGCGCGCATGGCAGGCGTCGTGAGGAAAAAGGACACCGCCACGAACCAGGCGATCAGGCAGCTCGCCATGACGAGCCCATAGCCGAACTTCACAAAAGAAGGCGTGTCGTGCGAAACCACCGTCGAAAAGATCGACAGGAAGAAGAAGACCGGCTTGGGGTTCAGCGCATTCGCCATGAAACCGAGGGCAAAGCCCTTGAACGCAGACTGGCCGCCGGCCTCCGCCGGATCATCGGCCTTCACATCCGTGTCGAGCGTCACCGAGCCAGCGCGCAGCGACTGGATGCCGATGTAGATGAGATAGGCGACGCCTGCCCACTTGATCAGGTTGAAGATCAGGATCGACTTGGAAATGACGAGGCCAAGACCGAGGATCGTGTAGGTGACATGAAACATCAGCGCCGTGCCGATGCCGAAGCTGGTGAGAATGGCTGCCTTCCGGCCGTGGACGATGGCCTGCCGCATGACCATGGCAGTATCCGCGCCCGGCACCACGATCGCAAAGGAAAAGATCGCCATCAGCGAGGCGAGTTCGATGAGATATTGATGGGACATCGAAAATCTCCGATTAGATCAGCACGCCAATGAACATCAGGACAAGCCCCAGAAGTCCAAGCACCCAAACGGCTGAACGCGGCGCCCCGAAACCATAGATATAGAGCGGAAGATAAACCACGCGCGCGCCGAGATAGAGCATCGCACCCCAGGTCGTCAGGTGTCCGTGGCGATTGGCAAGCTCTGCCACGACGACCAGAGCGATGAAGATCGGATAGGTTTCCAGAAAATTGCGCAGGGCCCGCCCCGCACGCTGTCCATAGACGCCTAGATCAGTCTCGCGGTCGCGCCGGGGATCAACCCCGCCCTTGTTGTCCTTGTTGTGGAGAAAAGCCTGCACATTCAAATAAACGAGGCCGACAAGGGTGCTCCAGAGGAGGCAGGTCAACTCAATGCTCATGGAAGTCTCCGCTCAGGAAAAATTGGCCGCCGGGGTCACCGGCGGCCATCATGCATGTCTTAGAGGTCGAGAACCAGACGTTCCGGATCTTCGAGGCTTTCCTTGACGCGGACGAGGAAGGTCACGGCTTCCTTGCCGTCGACGATCCGGTGGTCGTAGGAAAGCGCCAGATACATCATCGGACGGATGACGACCTGACCGCCGATGGCGACCGGACGCTCCTGGATCTTGTGCATGCCGAGAATGCCCGACTGCGGCGCGTTCAGGATCGGCGAGGACATCAGCGAACCGTAGACGCCACCGTTGGAGATGGTGAAGGTGCCGCCCTGCATGTCAGCCATCGAAAGCTGGCCGTCGCGGGCTGCCTTGCCGAGGCGGCCGATTTCCTTTTCGATATCGGCAATCGACATCTGGTCGGCATCACGCACGATCGGAACCACGAGACCCTTGTCGGTGCCGACGGCAACGCCAATGTGGGCATAGTTCTTGTAGATGATGTCCGTGCCGTCGATCTCGGCGTTGACGGCCGGGATTTCCTTCAGCGCGTGGGTGACGGCCTTGGTGAAGAAGCCCATGAAGCCGAGCTTCACGCCATGCTTCTTTTCAAAGATGTCCTTGTACTTGTTGCGCAAGTCCATCACGGCCTTCATGTCCACCTCGTTATAGGTGGTGAGCATGGCGGCGGTGTTCTGTGCGTCCTTCAGGCGGCGAGCGATCGTCTGGCGCAGGCGCGTCATCTTCACGCGCTCTTCGCGCGGAGCATCGGCAACGTTCGACGGCGCGCGAACCGGTGCCGGCTGGGCAACCGGCGCAGAGGCGGCAGGGCCCTTGGCGATGGCAGCAATCACATCGCCCTTCAGAACCTGGCCGCGCTTGCCCGAACCATCGACATCACCGGCGGCAATGTTGTTTTCAGCCATCAGCTTGGCGGCAGCCGGTGCGGCTGGCATGGCAGCAGCAGGCGCTGCAACCGGGGCCGGTGCAGCGGCAGGAGCCGGAGCCGCCTTGGCGGCAGGCGCTGCGGCAGCCGCCGCACCGCCTTCGGAGATCTGACCCAGCAGACCGCCCGGCTCGACCGTATCGCCAGCCTTGGCAACGATTTCGGAAAGGACACCGGCAGCCGGCGACGGCACTTCGACCGTCACCTTGTCGGTTTCAAGCTCGCAGAGGATTTCGTCGGCTGCGACCGTGTCGCCTGCCTTCTTGAACCAGGTGCCGACCGTTGCTTCGGCAACGGATTCGCCAAGAGTGGGAACGCGGATTTCAGTAGCCATTGTCTTCAGTTCCGTTTGTATTCGATCTAATTCGGGGCTCGGGAAGGGTCTGGGCGGATCAACCGCCCAGAGCGTCTTCCAGGAAGGCTTCGAGCTGGGCGAGATGCTTCGACATCAGACCCGTTGCAGGCGATGCAGAGGCCGGACGGCCCGTGTAGCGCACGCGCTGGTACTTGGCGTCGATATGGGCGAGCACCCATTCCAGATAGGGGTCGATGAACGACCAGGCGCCCATGTTCTTCGGCTCTTCCTGGCACCATACCATCTCGGCGTTGCGGAAGCGCGAAAGCTCGTTGATGAGAGCCTTGGCCGGGAACGGATAGAGCTGTTCGACGCGCAGCAGGTAGATGTCGTCGATGCCGCGCTTCTCACGCTCTTCCAGCAGGTCGAAGTAGACCTTGCCCGAACACATGACGACGCGGCGGATCTTGGCATCCTTCTGCAGCTTGATCGGGCCATCCTTGATGACTTCGGCGTCATCCCACAGCAGGCGGTGGAACGAGCTTTCGCCCGCCATTTCCGACAGCTGCGAAACGGCGCGCTTGTGGCGCAGCAGCGACTTCGGCGTCATCAGGATCAGCGGCTTGCGGAAGTCACGCTTCATCTGGCGGCGCAGGATGTGGAAGTAGTTGGCCGGCGTCGTGCAGTTTGCGACCTGCATGTTGTCTTCGGCGCACATCTGCAGCCAGCGCTCCAGACGGGCGGACGAATGTTCCGGACCCTGGCCTTCGAAGCCGTGCGGCAGCAGGCAGACGAGGCCCGACATGCGCAACCACTTGCGTTCGCCCGACGAGATGAACTGGTCGAACACCACCTGCGCGCCGTTGGCGAAGTCGCCGAACTGGGCTTCCCAGAGCGTCAGCGAATTCGGACGCGCCAGCGAGTAGCCATATTCGAAGCCGAGAACGGCCTCTTCGGAGAGCATCGAGTTGATGACCTCGTACTTCGCCTGCGTGGGCGAGAGGTTGGCAAGCGGGATGTAGCGTTCTTCGGTTTCCTGATCGTAGAGAACCGAGTGGCGCTGCGAGAACGTGCCGCGTTCGCAATCCTGACCCGACAGGCGGATCTTGTGGCCGTCGAGGCAGAGCGAACCGAAGGCCAGCGCTTCCGCCATGGCCCAGTCGATCCCCTCGCCCGTTTCGATCATCTTGGCGCGGTTTTCCATGAAGCGCTGGATGGTCTTGTGGGCGTTGAAGCCTGCCGGAATGTCGGAGAGCTTCTTGCCGATTTCCTTCAGCTGCTTCATCGGCACGGCCGTCTTGCCACGACGCTGTTCGTCGGCGTTGTCAGCCACGCGCAGACCGGACCAGACACCATCCAGCCAGTCAGCCTTGTTGGGCTTGTAGGACTGTCCGGCCTCGAACTCCTGTTCGAGATGGGCGCGCCAGTCGGCCTTCATCTTCTCGAGGTCGCCCTCGGTGATCAGGCCTTCGGCAATCAGACGGTCGGCATAGACCTGCACCACAGTCTTGTGGGCGCGGATCTCCTTGTACATCTTCGGCTGCGTGAAGCTTGGCTCATCGCCTTCGTTGTGACCGAAGCGACGGTAGCAGAACATGTCGATGACGACCGGCTTGTGGAACTTCATCCGGAATTCGGTCGCGATCTTGGCAGCGTAGACAACCGCTTCCGGGTCATCGCCGTTGACGTGGAAGATCGGCGCTTCGATCATTTTGGCAACGTCGGACGGATAGGGCGACGAGCGCGAGAAGGCCGGGTTCGTGGTGAAGCCGATCTGGTTGTTGATGATGAAGTGCATCGTGCCGGCCACGCGGTGACCGCGCAGACCCGACAGGCCGAGGATTTCAGCCGTCACGCCCTGGCCCGCGAAGGCCGCATCGCCGTGCAGCAGCAGCGGAAGAACCTTGGCGCGCTCGGAAAGCGGAATGATGTCGCCGTCCCAGACCTGCGCCATCTGGTCCTGCTTAGCGCGTGCCTTGCCCATGACGACCGGGTTGACGATTTCGAGGTGCGACGGGTTTGCCGTCAGCGACAGGTGAACCTTGTTGCCGTCGAATTCGCGGTCGGAAGATGCACCGAGGTGGTACTTCACGTCGCCCGAGCCTTCCACGTCGTCAGGGGCGTAGGAGCCGCCCTTGAACTCGTGGAACACGGCGCGGTGCGGCTTGCCCATCACGTTGGTCAGAACGTTGAGGCGGCCGCGGTGGGCCATGCCAAGAACGACTTCCTTGAGGCCGAGATTACCGCCGCGCTTGATGATCTGCTCCAGCGCCGGGATCAGGCTTTCGCCGCCGTCAAGGCCGAAGCGCTTCGTGCCCTTGAAGCGCACGTCGAGGAACTGCTCGTAGCCTTCCGCTTCGATCAGCTTGGACAGGATCGCCTTCTTACCGTTCGGGGTGAATTCCACGCCCTTGTCCGGACCTTCGATGCGCGCCTGGATCCAGCCCTTGGCCTCTGGATCGGAGATGTGCATGAATTCGACGCCAAGTGTCGAGCAATAGGTGCGCTGCAGGATGTCGAGCATTTCCCGGATCGTCGCGTATTCGAGACCGAGAACGTTGTCGATGAAGATCTTGCGATCATAGTCGGCAGCGGTGAAACCGTAGTTTTCCGGCGACAGCTCGTTGAAGTCATCGACAGGTGCGGCAATGCCCAGCGGATCGAGCTTGGCATGCAGGTGGCCGCGCATGCGGTAGGCGCGGATCATCATGATGGCGCGCACGCTGTCGCGGGTCGACTGCAGCACGTCGGCAGCGCTTGCCGGCTTGCCTTCGGTCGCGGCCTTCGCCTCGATCTTCTTGGCAACAGCCTTTTCGACAACAGCCCAGTCACCATCGAGCGCGTTGACGATTTCGCCATTGGCGGCGATCGGCCAGTTCTTCTTCTTCCAGGAGGCGCCGCTGGCGGCCTTCTTCACGTCTTCCGGATTGTCCGCCAGGGCTGCGAAGAACTCGCGCCACTCGACCGGAACGGACGCCGGATCGCTCTCGTACTTTGCATAGAGCTGCTCGATATACTGAGCATTCTGGCCATCCAGGAAGGAGGTCATTTGAAACTGCTCGTTCGATTCTTGCCTTGCCATGGTTTTGCGCGGACAAGCGTCCGCCTCCCGACTTGATAAAATTCAACTGTCCGATGGCCTGTCCGGACTGACGGCCATCCCCGGTCCCTGGAAACCAGGGCCGGGGATGAAATTTCAACTTTCCAGCGCCGAGAGGGCGGCGCGGGATATTTCAGCCCTTGAGGACTTCGACCAGCGTCTTGCCGAGGCGTGCCGGTGACGGCGAAACGCGGATACCTGCTGCTTCCATCGCAGCGATCTTGGATTCTGCATCGCCCTTGCCGCCGGAAACGACAGCGCCGGCATGGCCCATCGTGCGGCCCTTGGGCGCCGTGCGGCCCGCGATAAAGCCGGCCATCGGCTTCTTGCGGCCCTTCTTGGCTTCGTCGATGAGGAACTGTGCAGCGTCCTCTTCGGCCGAACCGCCGATTTCACCGATCATGATGATCGAGGTGGTAGCCGGATCGGCGAGGAACATCTCGAGCACGTCGATGAACTCGGTGCCCTTGACCGGGTCGCCGCCGATGCCGACAGCCGTCGTCTGGCCGAGGCCTTCGTTCGACGTCTGGAACACAGCTTCATATGTAAGCGTGCCGGAGCGCGAAACAATGCCGACCGAACCCTTGCGGAAGATCGAGCCCGGCATGATGCCGATCTTGCATTCTTCCGGCGTCAGGATGCCCGGGCAGTTGGGGCCGAGAAGGCGCGACTTCGACGTGTCGAGCTTTGCCTTGACGCGCACCATGTCCATGACCGGGATGCCCTCGGTGATGCAGGTGATGAACGGGATCTCGGCGTCGATCGCTTCGATGATCGCATCCGCTGCACCTGCCGGCGGAACGTAGATGACGGTCGCGTCAGCGCCGGTCTTTGCCTTGCCTTCGGCAACGGAGGCAAAGATCGGCAGCGTTTCACCCTTGGAACCGGTCCAGTTGGTACCGCCCTTGGACGGATGGATGCCGCCGACCATCTGCGTGCCATAGTAGGCAAGCGCCTGTTCGGTGTGGAATGAGCCGGTCTTGCCGGTCAGGCCCTGAACGAGGACCTTGGTGTCTTTGTTGACGATAATCGACATAAGTGCAGGTCCTTCAATTAGCCCTTGATCGCCGCGACGATCTTCTTGGCAGCGTCGTCGAGATCGTCAGCCGCCGTGATCGCCAGACCCGACTCGTTGAGGATCTTCTTGCCGAGCTCGACATTGGTACCTTCGAGACGGACAACGAGCGGAACCTTGAGGCCCACTTCCTGCACGGCCGCGACCACGCCTTCGGCGATCACGTCGCACTTCATGATGCCGCCGAAGATGTTGACGAGGATGCCCTCAACCTTCGGGTCAGCCGTAATGATCTTGAAGGCAGCAGCCACCTTCTCCTTGCCGGCACCACCGCCGACGTCGCAGAAGTTTGCCGGTTCCTTGCCGTAGAGCTTGATGATGTCCATCGTCGCCATGGCAAGACCTGCACCGTTGACCATGCAGCCGATGTTGCCATCGAGCGCCACATAGGCGAGGTCCCACTTGGAGGCTTCGATTTCCTTGGCATCCTCTTCCGTCTCGTCGCGCAGCGCCTTGACGTCGTCATGGCGGAAGAGCGCGTTGCCGTCGAAGGAAACCTTGGCATCGAGGACGCGCAAGTTGCCGTTCTTCATGACGATGAGCGGGTTGATTTCGAGGAGCGCCATGTCCTTTTCGGCAAACGCCTTGTAGAGGATCGGGAAGAGCGACTTGGCGTCTTCGGCAGCAGCGCCTTCCAGCGCAAGCGCCTTGGAGATCTTGGCGACATCTGCCAGCGTCACGCCGGCGACCGGGTCGATGGCGATCGTGTGGATCTTCTCGGGCGTGTCGTGGGCAACAGCTTCGATGTCCATGCCGCCTTCGGTCGAAACGACGAAGGCAACCTTGCCGACCGAACGGTCGACCAGAAGCGAGCAGTAGAGTTCGCGGGCAATGTCAGCGCCGTCTTCGATGTAGAGGCGGTTGACCTGCTTGCCGGCCGGGCCGGTCTGCGCCGTCACCAGCGTGTTGCCGAGCATTTCCTTGGCAAACGCGACGACTTCATCGATCGACTTGGCAAGACGAACGCCGCCCTTGGCGTCAGGGCCGAGTTCCTTGAACTTGCCCTTGCCGCGGCCACCAGCGTGGATCTGGCTCTTGACCACGTAAAGCGGACCCGGAAGCGCCTTGGCGGCAGCCTCGGCCTCTTCGATCTTGAAGACCGGCACGCCCTGGGCAACCGGCGCACCAAAGCCCTTCAGAAGGGCTTTGGCCTGATATTCATGAATGTTCATGGATTAATCCTGTCCTGATGGAAACGAGGCGGCTTACTTGAGCGAAGGCGCGATGTTGATGCACGCTTCGCAAAGACCGGCGACCGCGCCGACGGACTTGTCGAATGCAGCCTTTTCTTCGCCATTGAGTTCGATTTCGACGATGCGCTCGACGCCGCCTGCACCGATCACGGTGGGCACGCCGACATACATGTCCTTCACGCCGTACTGGCCCGACAGGTGTGCCGCGCAGGGCAGAACGCGCTTCTTGTCCTTGAGGTAGGATTCGGCCATCTCGATGGCCGAAGCAGCCGGTGCGTAGTAGGCCGAACCGGTCTTGAGCAGGCCGACGATTTCAGCGCCGCCATCACGGGTGCGCTGGATGATTTCCTCGAGACGCTCCTTGGTAACCCAGCCCATCTTGACGAGGTCGGTCAGCGGCACGCCGGCAACGGTGGAGTAACGGGCGAGCGGCACCATGGTGTCGCCGTGACCGCCGAGAACGAATGCGGTGACGTCCTGAACCGAAACGTTGAATTCCTGCGACAGGAAGAGACGGAAACGAGCCGAGTCAAGAACGCCGGCCATGCCGACAACCTTGTTCTTCGGCAGGCCCGAAAACTTCTGCAGGGCCCAGACCATCGCGTCGAGCGGGTTGGTGATGCAGATGACGAAAGCATTCGGGGCATACTTCTTGATGCCCGCGCCAACCTGCTCCATGACCTTGAGGTTGATGCCGAGGAGGTCGTCGCGGCTCATGCCCGGCTTGCGGGCAACACCGGCGGTGACGATGCAGACGTCTGCGCCTTCAATAGCCGCATAGTCCGATGCACCCGACAGCGAGGCGTTGAAGCCTTCGACCGGACCGGACTGGGCGATGTCGAGACCCTTGCCCTGCGGAATACCGTCAGCGATATCGAAGAGAACGATATCACCCAGTTCCTTGAGGCTGGCGAGGTGCGCGAGCGTGCCGCCGATCATGCCGGAGCCGATGAGTGCGATCTTTTTGCGTGCCATGAATTTGCTTCCTTTGCGAGAACAATTCGGTGCCGGCGGGAATCCCAAAAGCCAGCCTTTCGGGCACCTCGATTAACGCTAACGCGGCAAATTGGCAAATGAAAATTTTGTAGCTAGTTATTTCAATCGTTTAGATTGCTTTTATCTTACGTAAACGTAAGAATTTCGACTCCCAAAACGTTAAATTTCTGCTACTTTCGCAGCATTGCGTTCGATGTATTCGCGGCTCTGCATCTCGAACAGACGCGATGCTGTTCGATCGAACTCGAAGCCTTCCGTACCACGCTTTTCTGTCAGTAGTTTTTCAGGCACGTCGACGGCGGACGCATAAAGCCTGACACCATGATCGTAGAGCGCGTCGATCAGGATGATGAAGCGCTTGGTCTCGTTGCGGCGTGCCGGACCCATGTAGGGAATATGCTCGACGAAGACCGTGTCGAAACGCGATGCGATCGCCAGAAAGTCGGAAGCGCCCAGCGGCTTTTCGCAAAGGTCGGAGAACGTAAACCGCGCCATTCTGTCGACGGCGCGGCGCACCGGGATTGACCGACCCTTCATCGCGATATCAGCCGCTGCTTCAGGCCTTTCGCCCTTCAGGTGCTGCCACTCGGCTTCCAGCACCGCATCGGCTTCAGGCCCGAGAGGATAGCGATAGACGGGCAGGCGCTTGGTCTTTTCGAGGCGATAGTCCGTCCTGGCATCGAGCGACATCACGGCGACGTTCTGCTTGAGCAGCCCGATGAAGGGAACGAAAAGCCCGCGATTGAGGCCATCGGGATAGAGATTGTCGGGCTCGACATTCGAGGTCGCGACCAGCACGCAACCCCGCGCGAATAGCTCCGTGAAGAGCCGCGACAGGATCATCGCATCGGCAATGTCGGTGACGGAAAACTCGTCGAAGCAGAGAAGCATCGCCTCTTCGCGCAGCGCAGCCGCAACGGGCGGCACAGGATCCGCCTGCTTCGTCTCGCCGCTCTTCAGCTTCTGGCGATGCTGGAAGATGCGCTCGTGCACATCGGCCATGAATTCGTGAAAATGCGCCCGGCGTTTCCTGGCGATGGGCGCCAGCTCGTAGAACATGTCCATGAGCATCGTCTTGCCACGGCCGACCTGGCCGTGGACATAGAGACCCTTGATGCTGGCAGACTGCCGCGATCGCTTGGCAAAAAGCCAGCCGAGCGCGCTCGATTTGCTGGAAACATGCGAAGCCTTGAGGTCTGCCAGCACCTGGTCAAGCGCACTGGCGACCGCAATCTGTGCCGGATCTGCCTGCAGCTTGCCAGCCTGCACGAGCAGGTTGACGCGTTCAACCACGCTGCGCGTGTACTCCGGGACTCGTTCCATCAGGCCATGAACTCAGACAGATCAGCGCGTAACCGAGATCTGGACGCCGCTGTTTGTCGAACCGCTGAACTGGTTGTTGGCCGTCTTGAACAGATGCCCAACGGGGTTTCCGTTGGCATCCATCAGCACGATCTGCTTACCGTTGACGTCCCAGGAACGCATCGTGGTCAGTTCGCCGACGCAACGGTTGGTGCCGCCACGCGAGAAGTTACCGAACTTGGTGAGCGTCAGGAACATGTTGCAGGAGGTGCCGCCGGTTGCAACCTTCCAGCTGCCGAGCATCTGTTCCTTGGTCACGTCCATGGAGTTGGCGGGCGGGGCGGCATTGGCCATGGCAGGCTGTGCTGCGGGCGCCGCGGGTGCTGCCGGGAACTGGTTGGCGTTCAGATCGCTGCCGGTGCCCTGCGGTGCCGAGAGCCCGCTGGACTGCACGCCACCGATAGGCTGCGGCGCGAGCGGCGCAGGCGCGGCCGACGCGGGCTGCTGATCGAAACGGGACGAACTTTCGCAACCGGCCAGCGCCGCCAGCAATGCAACCCCGGTTACCGCATGAACGAACCGCATCTGGAACTCCTTTGCCTCATGTCCGCCGGCTATCCGCTGGACCTGTTCTATCTCAATCGGCCTAACCTACGAGATTATGGTTAATCAAGATTAAATCATGGCGGGAACGGTTCCCACCTGCAAAAACGGGCGGAAAACCCGCCCGCTTGTCAATTCGACCAAACGCGCTCAGACGCGCCGCTCGACCATCATCTTCTTGATCTCGGCAATGGCCTTTGCCGGATTCAGACCCTTCGGACAGGTCTGGGCACAGTTCATGATCGTGTGGCAGCGATAAAGGCGGAAGGGATCCTCGAGGTCGTCAAGGCGCTCGCCGGTTGCTTCGTCGCGGCTGTCGATCAGCCAGCGATAGGCCTGCAGGAGAACGGCCGGGCCGAGGTAGCGGTCGCCATTCCACCAGTAGCTCGGGCACGAGGTCGAGCAGCAGGCGCAGAGAATGCACTCGTAGAGGCCGTCGAGCTTGAGACGGTCGTCATGGCTCTGCAGCCATTCTTTCGCCGGCTCGGGCGAGACGGTCTTCAGCCACGGCTCGATCGAACGGTGCTGGGCATAGAAGTTGTTGAGGTCAGGAATGAGATCCTTCACCACCGGCATGTGCGGCAGCGGGTAGATCTTGATCGTGCCGTCCACGTCATCCATGCCCTTGGTGCAGGCCAGCGTGTTCGTGCCGTCGATGTTCATCGCGCACGATCCGCAGATGCCTTCGCGGCAGGAACGGCGGAATGTCAGTGTCGGGTCGATCTTGTTCTTGATGTAGATGAGACCATCGAGAACCATCGGGCCGCAATCGTCGGCGTCGATGTAATAGGTATCGACGGACGGGTTCTTGCCGTCATCGGGCGACCAGCGATAGATGCGGTATTCGCGCACGTTCTTCGCGCCCGCAGGCTTTGGCCAGGTCTTGCCTTCCTGAACCACCGAATTCTTGGGGAGAGTCAGTTCAACCATGTTTCTACCTCCTCGAAATCAGTAAACGCGTGCCTTCGGCTCGATCTTGTGCGGATCGATGCCTTCAGCGATGAGATCGGTGTGAACCGGGCGATAGTCGAGCTTCACGTCGCCCGCTTCGCTGACCCAGGCCAGCGTATGCTTGCGCCAGTTGACGTCGTCACGACCTGCAAACGGACCCGACGTGTAGTCTTCACGCGCGTGGCTGCCACGGCTTTCCTTGCGGGCTTCCGCGCCGTAGACCGTCGTGATCGCGTTGGCCATCAGGTTGTGAAGTTCGAGCGTCTCGACAAGATCCGAATTCCAGATCAGCGAACGGTCGGTGACCTTGATGTCCGGCAGCTCCTTCCAGATCGCCGAGATGCGGCGGCAACCGCTTTCCAGCGATTCCTGCGTACGGAACACGGCGGCATCTTCCTGCATCGCGCGCTGCATCTTTTCGCGCAGCACAGCCGTCGGTGTCGAGCCCGCGGCAAAGCGGGTACCGTCGAAGCGTTCCATGATCTTGTCACAGGCAGCCTTGTTGAGTGCTGGCACGGCTTCCTTGCGGTCGATGACCTGACCGGCGCGGATCGCAGCGGCACGGCCGAAGACCACGAGGTCGATCAGCGAGTTGGAGCCGAGACGGTTTGCACCATGGACCGAGGCGCAACCGGCTTCACCGACAGCCATCAGGCCGGGCGCGATGCGTTCCGGGTTGGCATTGTCGGCATTGAGCACTTCGCCCCAGTAGTTCGTCGGAATGCCACCCATGTTGTAGTGAACGGTCGGCAGAACCGGGATCGGCTCGCGGGTCACGTCCACGCCTGCAAAGATCTTGGCGCTTTCCGAAATGCCCGGCAGGCGCTCGTGCAGGACGGCCGGATCCAGATGGTCGAGATGCAGGTAGATGTGGTCCTTGCCCTTGCCGACGCCGCGACCTTCGCGGATTTCCATGGTCATGCAGCGCGAAACCACGTCACGCGAGGCAAGGTCCTTGGCCGATGGCGCATAGCGCTCCATGAAGCGCTCGCCCTCGGAGTTGACGAGATAGCCACCTTCGCCGCGTGCGCCTTCGGTGATCAGGCAGCCTGCGCCGTAGATGCCGGTCGGATGGAACTGAACGAACTCCATGTCCTGCAGCGGCAGGCCGGCGCGGGCAATCATGCCGCCGCCATCACCCGTGCAGGTATGGGCGGACGTTGCCGAGAAGTAGGCGCGACCGTAGCCGCCGGTTGCCAGAACAACCATCTTGGCAGCGAAGCGGTGGATGGTGCCGTCATCGAGGTTCCAGGCGACGACGCCCGTGCAGCGGCCGTCGTCTTCCATGATGAGGTCGAGGGCGAAATACTCGATGAAGAACTGCGCGTTGTTGCGCAGCGACTGGCCGTAGAGCGTGTGCAGGATGGCGTGGCCGGTACGGTCGGCGGCAGCGCAGGTGCGCTGTACCGGCGGGCCTTCGCCATAGTTCTGCATGTGTCCGCCGAAGGGACGCTGGTAAATCTTGCCTTCTTCGTTGCGCGAGAACGGAACGCCGTAATGCTCGAGCTCGTAGACAGCCTTCGGGGCTTCCATGGCGAGATACTGCATCGCGTCCACGTCGCCCAGCCAGTCGGAGCCCTTCACGGTGTCGTAAAGGTGCCACTGCCAGCTGTCCGGCGTCATGTTTTGCAGGCTCGCGGCAATGCCGCCCTGCGCTGCGACCGTGTGCGAGCGCGTCGGGAAAACCTTGGTGATGCACGCTGTCTTGAGGCCCTGCTCGGCCATGCCGAGCGTTGCGCGCAGACCCGCGCCACCTGCGCCGACGACAATCACGTCAAACGAATGGTCGACATAGTTGTAAGCTTTGCCGTTGATGGCGGCTGATGCGTTCGATGCCATGATCTTTTACCCTGCAAACCCGATCTTCAGCACGGCGAAAAGACAGAGCGCGCCGAGAAGAAACGAGAAGAATGTATTCAGCATGAGAAGAGTGACCTTCTGCCACTCGACTGGCACATAGTCTTCGATGATCACCTGCATGCCGAGGCGCATGTGGATGATGCCCGAAATGATCATGAGGCCCATGACAACGGCGACGATCGGATTGTGAAGCGCCGAGACGACCTCTGCATAAGGCTTGCCGTTATACTTGATCAGGAAGCCTATGAAGAAGATGAAGAGCGGAACATTGGCCGCGCCGGTCAGGCGCTGGCGCCAGAAATGATCGGTGCCTTCCTTGGCGGAGCCGAGGCCACGAACCCTGTTGAGCGGTGTGCGCATATCCATCGGTCAATCTCCTCAACGGGCCATATAGCCGACGATCCAGATCAGCACCGTCAGGACGACGGACGCGGCGATCTGGGCCTTGGCCAGCTTGGTCGAAAGATGCTTGTCGTAGCCGTAGCCGAAATCCATCATGAAATGGCGAAGGCCGCCAAGCATGTGGTGAACCAGCGCCCACGTGTAGCCGAACAGCACGAGGCGACCGATCCACGAGCCGAAAATACCGTTCACGAACTCGAAGTAGGCCTCACCGCTCGCAGCGGCAATGAGCCACCATGCGACCAGAATGGTGCCGAAGTAGAGCGCGCCGCCGGTGATGCGGTGCACGATCGACATGAGCATGGTCGGGATGAGTTTGTAGACCTGCAAATGCGGCGACAAGGGCCGATTGTTTGTCACGTTCGCCATAGGAGACCTCTTAGGCGTTGATTGTGTGGAGCGGTCGGAATCCGGGCGGTTTCCTGCTCCTTGTGCATTGCGTCATGGCGACCTTTAATCGCCTGAATGCGGCCTCGCAAGTGCGCCTTGGATAAAATGCAATTATTTAATCGATTAGCGAAAACCGCTGTACCATCAAATATTAACGCTATCTTAAAATAGTCGGCTTTCGCCATGTCGCTCGGGCGTCTTTGGCTTTCCATGACCATACCATGCGTGCTTTATTAGGCTGACATTCCTATTACGCAGAATTTTGCATCAGGATCACCTGAATGTATGCATGGACAAAAGTATCGATCGCCATCCTGGCTTTGACCGCTGGAGCCGTCAGCGCCAATGCGCATGATCCGCGCCGCCATCATCATTATGAAGATGAAGGCTACGGCGGCTATGGCCTGCCAAGCTATGTTCCGGGTCTAGGGACCTTCGCCGGCGGCATCTCTGCCGGACATGTGCGCGGCACGGGAACCTATTTCTATGTCGCGCCGGGTGTCCTGCCCGCTCCCAAGGTCAACGCGCCCGTTCAGGCGCCGAAGGCCAAGGTGCTCGATATCGCCGAGCCGGGCAACAATGACGCCTGCTCGATGGAAAAGGGTGTCTGCGTGATCCGGTCGGGTCAGTGAACGTCAAAAAGGCGTTTCAAGGCCTGAACCGCCACACCGTCGTCTTCTTGACTTCGCTGTCTTCCAGCGCGCGCGTTACCGGCACCTCGTATACACCGAGCATGTCGAGCCGGTCCTTCGGCAGGTAGGAACGTCCCGGATCCCCCACCAGCACCGCCGTGCCCCGCGCTGAAATCGCCTCGAACCATGGAACGAGCGCGGCCGCAAAACCCTGATCGTAGAAGACATCGCCCGCCAGAACGATATCGGCCTCGACATCCTGGCCCACGAGATCATCGCGGGTATAGTCGATATCAACCCCATTGAGCGCGGCATTGAGCGCGATCGCCGAGCCTGTCCAGGGATCGATATCCGCAGCCAGCACATGGCGCGCGCCTGCCATCATGGCCGCAATCGCCACCAGCCCGGAGCCGGAGGCAAAATCCAGCACCCGCTTGCCTGCAACAATGTCGGGGTGATCGAGAATGTGCCGCGCGAGCCCCTGCCCGCCTGCCCAGGCAAAGGCCCAGAAAGGCGGCGGCAGACCAATCTCCTCCAGCTCATCCTCGGTCTTCAGCCACAAGTCATGCGCCTCGTCGGCCAGATAAAGCCTGACCTCCGGCACATGAGGGGGCGACATGATGCCGGTGTTTTCGAGGATGAACTGGCGAGGGTCCGTTTTCACTCTATCAGCGCGGCGGATTGTCGAGCCCGCCCATGCGGCAGACTTCCAGCCATTCGTCTTCCGTCACGGGCTGCACGGAAAGCCGCATGGAGGTGACGAGCGACATCTTGGCGAGCGCCTCGTTGGCCTTCACGTCCTTCAGCGAAACCGGCTTTGGCATGTCGCAGACGGCGCGGATATCGACACATTCCCAGCGCGGATCATCCGTGGTCGAATCGTGATGCGCCAGCGCACAGACCTCGGCGATGCCGACAACCTCAAGCCCCTCGTTGGAATGGTAGAAGAAGCCCTTGTCGCCGATCTGCATGGCCCGCATGTTGTTGCGGGCGAGATAGTTGCGCACGCCATCCCATTCGGCGCCGGTATCACCCTTGGCCTTCAGCATCGCCCACGAGAACTTGAACGGCTCGGACTTGAACAGCCAGAATGCCATCGCGATCACGCCTCCGGATTGTTGAAGACCCAGTTGAACGGCCGGATTTCAACCGTCTCGAAAAGGCCGGCCTTGGCGTAAGGGTCCTCGGCTGCGAGTGCGGCGGCGGATGTCGCGTCATCGGCAACGATCACGACGAGGCTTCCCATCGGCTTGCCGTCCGCGCCAAGCGTCGGGCCGGCCATCTTGAGCTTGCCTTCGGCATTGAGACCGTTCAGCCAGTCCACATGCGTCGGACGGGTATCGAGGCGAACCTGCAGGTGATCCTTCTTGTCGGTGCACCAGAGCGCATAGAGCATGGTCTTCTCCTATTCGTTGCGGATGGGACGGGACATCAGCCCGTCGAGTGCTGAAGCGACATCGAGACGGCCATCGATCATGGCGGCAACCGCATCTGTGATCGGCAATTCGACATCGTGTTCATGGGACAGCCTGCTGGCGACCGACGCGGCATGCGCGCCCTCGACCAGTTCGCCGCCCGAGGTCGCAACATGGCGGCCCTCGCCGAGCGAAATGCCGAAGCGCAGGTTGCGCGACTGGTGGCTGGTCGCAGTGAGCACGAGGTCGCCGAGGCCCGAAAGCCCCTGCACGGTCGCGGCGCGCCCGCCCATGGCGGCAACCAGACGCGACATTTCGGCGAGACCTCTGGAAATCAGCGCAGCGCGGGCCGAATCGCCAAGCCCTGCCCCCTCGACGACGCCGGAGGCGATGGCGAGCACGTTTTTCAGCGCGCCGCCGAGCTGCACGCCGATGCGATCGTTTGATGGGTAGAGCCGGAAGGTGCGTCCTGAAAGCGCCTCGGCAAGGCTTGTCGCAATCACCATGTCCGGCCCGGCAACGACCATCGCCGTGGGCAGTCCGCGCGCGATATCGGCGGCGAAACCCGGCCCTGACAGCACGCCAACCGGATGATTGGGCAGCTCTTCGGCCAGAACGTCCGTCAGGAGATGCCCCGTCGCCTTTTCGATACCCTTGGCGCAGGTAACGACCACCGCGCCCGGTTTCAACCTGTCGCGATAGTGCCGCGCGGCCTCGCGCTGCGCCTGCGACGGCATGACGAAAAGCACCGTGTCCGCCACCTCAAGGCAGGCATCATCGGCGGTAAAGGCCAGTGCTGGCGAAAGCGCAATGCCCGGCAGCGCCACATCATGCTTGCGGGTCTGGCTCAGCCGCTCCGCCATCAGCCTGTTGCGGGCCAGAAGCGTGACGCGCGCCTTTCCGGCGTCGGCAATCACGGTGGCAAGCGCCGTGCCGAATGCGCCGGAACCGACGACCACGACGTTCATCCGGCCATCGCTCATGCCTTGGCTCCCCGCTTGCCAAAGCCGACAAGGGTCTGAGCCTCTGCATCAAGCGGCCAGCGCGAGCGTGGCGCGACATCCATGTCATCGGGCGCAAAGCCTTCGGCCATGCGTTCAAGCCCCGCCCAGGCAATCATCGCCGCATTGTCCGTGCAGAGCGCGTGAGGCGGCGCAATGAAACGGAACCGGTGCTCGGATGCCAGCCCCGTCAGCATCTCGCGGATCGCCGTGTTGGCGGCAACGCCTCCAGCGACAACCAGCGCCGGTCGATCGACGCCCGGAAACTCCTCGTGAAACCGCTTGAGGCCGCGCCCGATGCGCTCTTTCAGCGTCCGCGTCACGGCCTGCTGGAAGGAGGCGCAGATGTCGGCAATGTCCTGATCCGTCACCGGTGCAATGGATTCGGCGGCCTGCCGCACGGCCGTCTTGAGTCCGGAGAAGGAAAAATCGAGCCGCGCTTCGCCGACCAGCGGCCGGGGAAACTGGAAGCGCCCGGCATCACCTGTTCTTGCCGCGCGCTCCACCGCCGGACCGCCCGGATAGGGAAGGCCAAGCAGCTTCGCCGTCTTGTCGAAAGCTTCGCCAAGCGCATCGTCGATCGTCGTGCCCCAGCGCTGATAATCGCCGACGCCCTTCACCAGAACAAGCTGCGTATGCCCGCCGGAAACCAGCAGCATGAGATAGGGGAAGGCCACACCATCGGTGAGCCGCGCCGTCAGCGCATGGCCTTCCAGATGGTTGATGGCGTAGAGCGGTTTTTCCGCCGCAAAGGCCAGCGCCTTGCCCGTCATCAGTCCGACGATCAGGCCACCAATCAGGCCCGGTCCGCTGGTCGCGGCAATCGCATCCATGTCCTTCAGCGTCTTGCCGGACCGCGCCAGCGCCTCGGCAATCAGCGTATCCAGCGCCTCGACATGGGCGCGCGCAGCGATTTCCGGCACCACGCCGCCATAGGCGGAATGCTCTTCAAGCTGGCTCAGAACGACATCCGCAACGATCGTCCCCCGACCGTCTGCGTCGCGCGTCACGACGGCCGCGGCGGTCTCGTCGCAGCTCGTTTCGATGCCGAGGATCATCAACGGTTCAGACAATTTGATCTCGTTCATTGCGGCTTGCGAGAAACCCGGTTAGGAAACCTCCGGTAACAACGGACAATTCGGAATGCAAACAAAACCTTTCAGGATCGGCACGCGTGGCAGCCCGCTGGCGCTCGCGCAGGCTTACGAGACCCGCAAGCGCCTGATGGCGGCCCATGGCCTGCCGGAAGAGATGTTCGAAATCGTCATCCTCTCGACGCAGGGCGACCGGGTACAGGACCGTGCGCTTTCGGAAATCGGCGGCAAGGGCCTCTTTACCGCCGAGCTGGAAGAACAGCTGGCCGATGGCAGGCTGGATATTGCCGTGCATTCGTCAAAAGACATGCCGACGACGCTGCCTGAGGGGCTTTACATCTCCGCCTTCCTGCCGCGCGAAGACGTGCGCGATGCCTTCATCGGCAAGGCCGCGCCGAAACTCATGGAGATGCCGGCGGGCGCCACCATCGGCTCGGCGTCGCTGCGCCGTCAGGCGCTGATCCGCCGGCTTCGCCCCGATCTCAATGTCAAAATCTTCCGCGGCGCGGTCGCCACGCGCCTGCGCAAGCTGGAGGACGGCGAGGCGGACGCCACGCTCCTCGCCTTTGCAGGCCTCAAGCGTCTCGGCATGGAAGAGGTGCCGACCGAAATTCTCGATCCGGTCAGCTTTCCCCCTGCTCCGGCGCAGGGCGCGATCTGCATTGAAAGCCGCGCGGGCGACCGGCACACGGACGACCTGATCGCGGCCATAAACGATGCCGCCACCTGGACCGCCGTCACCTGCGAACGCGGGTTTCTCGCAACGCTGGATGGCTCCTGCCGCACGCCGATCGCCGGTCATGCGACGGTCGAGGGCGGGCACCTGCGCTTTTCCGGCATGATCCTGACGCCGGATGGCGCACGCTTCCACCAGATCGAAGCAGAAGGCCCGGCAAGCGACGCAGCCAACATCGGCCGCAAGGCAGGTGAAGCCATCCGCGACAAGGCTGGCCCCGGCTTTTTCTCCAGCTGGAGCTGAACCATGCGTGTGCTGGTGACGCGTCCTCAGGAGAGCGCTGCCCGCACCGCCGGCTTGTTGGAAGAGCGCGGACACGAGCCCGTGCTCTTGCCGCTCTTTCGTGCCGAGCACGATGTGGCGGCCGCCAGCAGCGCGACAGATCACCCCGCCTCGGCCCTCATCGTCACAAGCGCGGAGGCTATCCGCGCCATCGCTGCGGCAAACACACTCCCGGCGTCCTTCCTGTCGCTGCCCGTTTTTGCGGTCGGGGGAAAAACGGCAGACGCCGCGCGTAAAGCCGGATTTGCCCGCGCCATCGCCGCCAATGGCGATGGCGCAGCACTCGCAGACCTCATCGCGGCACACCTTACCAATGCCAGCAAGACGCCACTTCTCTATCTGGCGGGCGAACCACGTTCCCCTGCTCTGGAGGAGGCACTGGATCGTCTCGACCTGCCCGCACGGACGGTCACGGTCTATCGCATGCAGCCCATCGACTATTCGTTCGCCGAACTGAACGCCGTATTTGCCGCACCGATCGATGCCGTCTTGCTCTATTCATACGAGACGGCCCGCCGTTTTTTCGCGCTGCTTGATGGGTTGGACGGAACGCCCGGCATTGCTGCGCGTTTTCTGTGTCTGAGCGCCAAGGTGGCTGAAGCCGTGCCGCCCGTGTACGCAAACCGGATCAACGTCGCAAAAACGCCATCGGAACACAGTCTGCTGGCGCTATTGTGAGTTTTCAGATTCTCAATTTTGGCGCTGGGGGTTTCCTATCGCTGAAAGCCTGATTAGGTTCAGCAGTATAACGCATTGAAGAGGTTGCCATGCCGAACGGAAATCCGCCGCGCCGCTCCAAACAGCCGGACGAACCGAAGACCATCGACCTTGAGGCGGAACGCGTGGACGATCCAGCGGCGGAAACCGCAGTGACCGCGACTGAAGATGCCGCTGCAGCACAGAGCGAACCGGTCTCGGAAGCCGCTGCCGAAGCAAATGCGGCATCGTCGGCAGAGGCATCGTCCCCTGCGCCGAAGCAGGCTCCGAAATCCGGATCCGGTGGAGGTGCTGGCGCAATCGCTGCCGGTATTCTTGGCGGCCTGATTGCGCTTGTGGGCGCGGGCGCTGCCCAATATGCCGGTTATATCCCGAATTTCGGCCCCAGCCAGAAGATCGAGCTGCCGGACTATGCCGGGCAGATCGCGAGCCTCGAGGCAAAACTCGATGAGGTCGCCAAAAAGGCGAACACGCCGCCTGCGATCGATCTGTCGGCCGTCGACAATCGCATCAAGGCCATTGAAACGGCCATGTCGAAGCTTCCGGTGGGTGATCTCACCGACGTGCTGGCCATTCAGGGCAAGCTGAACGAGGTCGCCGCCCAGTCCGCCAAGGATCAGGAAGAGCTCGCCTCCGTCGCCAACCGCCTGAAGGAAACCGAAGCCAAGGTCAACCAGCCGCGCGATGATGTGGATGTCGCACGCGCCATCGCCTCGGCAGGTCTCAAGGCCGCCATCGATCGCGGCGGTCCGTTCCAGGCCGAGCTGCAGACGCTGGCGAGCGTTGCCAAGGATGATCCGTCGGTGGCGGCCCTGCAGGCCTTTGCCGCCAAGGGCGTGCCTTCGCGGGCCGAACTCGTGAAGCTCTATCCCGATGCAGCCGACAACATGCTGGCCGTGCTCAACAAGCCGATCCCCGGCCAGAGCCTCAGCGAACGCCTGTTCAAGAGCGCCTTCTCGGTGATCAAGGTGCGCCCCGTCGGCAATGTCACCGGCGACAATCCGCAAGCGGTCATCGCCCGCATCGGGGACAAGCTGCAGAACGGCGATCTTTCAGGCGCGAGCGCCGAATGGGCCAAGCTGCCGGACGACATGAAGGCGGCAGGCGCCGACTTCAAGACGGCGCTGGATGCGCGCGTCAAGGTCGAGGATCTGGTCGGACAAGCGCTCAAGGGCGCCGTCACCGGCACCGGAAAACAGGGGTGAGGCGTTCGCGATGATCAGGATCTTCTTCTATTTCGTCCTCGTTCTCGGTCTCGCCTACGGTTTCTCCTGGCTGGCCGACCGCCCGGGTGAACTGACCATTGTCTGGCAAGGCCAGCAGATCGAAATGAGCATCATGGTGGCCACCACCATCCTCGTTTCTCTCTTCGCCGCCATCATGATCCTCTGGTGGCTGGTGCGCACCGTGTGGACGTCACCTCGTTCGCTCAACCGTTACTTCCGCGCCCGCAAGCGCGACCGTGGCTATCAGGCGCTATCGACTGGCCTTATCGCCGCAAGTGCGGGCGATGCAGCGCTTGCCCGCAAGATGAATGCCCGCGCCAAGAGCCTGCTCAGCGCCGATCAGGAACCGCTCATCCACCTTCTGGAAGCGCAGGCAAGCCTGATCGAGGGCCGCAACGACGAGGCACGCCGCAAGTTCGAGGCGATGGCCGAAGACCCCGAAACGCGCGAACTCGGCCTGCGTGGCCTTTATCTTGAAGCAAAGCGCCTCGGCGCCGAAGAGGCAGCAAGCCAGTATGCCGAACGCGCTGCCGAGAAGGCCCCGCAACTGCCCTGGGCGGCCGAAGCCACGCTGGAAGCCAAGATCAAGCTCGGCCTCTTTGACGAAGCGCTGCAGCTTCTGGACCAGCAGAGACTAGCCGGCGCTGTCGGCAAGGACGAGGCCAATCGCAAGAAGGCCGTTCTGCGCACCGCACGCGCTGCATCCAGGCTCGATTCAGACCCCAAGACCGCAGCAGACGATGCCCAGGCAGCGCTGCGCCTTGTTCCGGAGCTGGTTCCGGCAGCCATCATTGCCGCAAAGGCGCTCTACCGCGACAACATCGAACGCAAGGCGTCTGCGATCCTTGAGCGCGTCTGGAAGATCAATCCGCATCCGGATATCGCCGCAACCTTCGTGAATGGCGTGGGCGGCCTCTCCGCGACCGAACGGCTGAAGCGCGCCGAGCGTCTGGAATCCTCGCAGCCTGAGGCTTACGAGTCGCTGGAGGCGGTCGCCTCGGCAGCGCTCGATACGCGTGATTTCACGCTTGCCCGCTCCAAGGCCCATGCGGCTGCTCGGGTGGAAATGCGCGAGAGCATCTTCCTGCTGCTGGCCGACATCGAGGAGGCCGACACCGGCGATCAGGCCCGTGTTCGTCATTGGCTCGCCATGGCACGGCGTGCTCCGCAGGATCCGGCCTGGATTGCCGATGGTTTCGTCTCGCGCACCTGGCTGCCGATCTCGCCCGTCACCGGCCGCATCGATGCCTTTGAATGGCGCAAGCTGGAGCCGGTCACAGGCTCTGTTGTCGCGCATGATCCGATCGATGCAGAGGAGGCATTCCTGTCGCTTCCGCCGGTTGGAAGCGCCATGATGCGTGATGAAGACATCGTGATCGATCCGCCATGGCAGCCGGCGCCGCCGGCGTCGGCTGCGCCTGTCACCGAACCGGAAAAGGCCCCTGCGTCATCGGCACCGGAGCCGAAGAATGGCAAGGTGGTCGAACCTATCGAGCAGGACACTTTCTTCAGCCGACCGCCGGACGATCCGGGCCCACGGCAGCCAAGCGCTGAAGAAACGAAGACACGCCTGAAACTGTTCTGACCTGGACGCGCGCATGTTCGAACGCATTATATCCTTCCTGCACGAAATGACCGGCGGCCCTGCCGAGGGCGCGCCTGTCGATGAGGTCCGCGTTGCCGCAGTCGCGCTTTGTCGGCAGGTCATGGCGGCCGATGGCCGCATACTGCCCGAGGAGGCCGAGGTCATCTCGCATCTGATGCGCGACCGCTACGGGCTGGACGACAAGGGTATGGAGCTGCTGGCAAAGGCCGGTGAACGCGCCGAGAAGGAGGCGGTCGACTATTTCCGCTTCACCTCCATCCTCAAGCGGGCGCTGGATGAAAACCAGCGGATCGAATTCATCGGCATCCTCTGGGACATCGTCTATGCCGATGGCGTGAGAAGCGAAGTCGAGGACCACGTCATCTGGCGCATTGCCGACCTGCTGGGCATTGAAGGCCGCGACCGGGTCGAGCAACGCATCAGGGCCGAGGCGCGGTTGAGGAACTCAACAGTCCAGCGCGAGGACTAGAACAATTCCACCGCAAGCGGGAACCGATTTCGCCAACGGCTAAAGAGCGCGACTGTATTTTGCCTGCGCGCGCCCCCATCTGCGGTTCGGACATCTTTCACACAAGGGGAAGAAGAGGCTCTGCCGCGCCATTGCCTACCGACATACCCTGCGAATACAGGCTCTGCCCTCTCCTCCGTCATCCCGGCCTTGAGCCGGGATCCAGCCAGCCCGCGTCTGCTGGCTGAGAGGACTGAGCATTTAAAGGCGTCTCTCACGATCAAGGACTTGATCGTACTGGATGCCGGATCAAGTCCGGCATGACGTAATATGGGATGGCTTTCGTGAGCAAGAGATAGTCGTCTTCGAGAACCCTCAATGCTCTTCGACGGGCGCATCCAGGCTATCGATCTTGCGCAGCTTCGGGAAAGCCAGCGACCAGATGAGCGCAACGGCCAGTGTGCCGACACCCCCGACAATCACCGCAGGCACTGCCCCGATCGCCGAGGCCATCGTGCCCGCGCGGAACTCGCCGAGTTCGTTCGAAGCCCCGACGAACACCATGTTGACGGCGCTGACGCGGCCGCGCACATCGTCAGGTGTCCAAAGCGCAATCAGCGTTTCACGCACGTAGACCGACAGCATGTCGGCAGCACCCATCAGCGCCAGCGCGCCAACCGATAGCCAGAGGACATGCGAGACGCCGAACACGATCGTGGCGGCGCCAAACAGGGCGACGCCCACGAACATGACATGACCTGCGCGATGACGGATCGGGAAGCTGGCCAGGAACATCGCCGTCAGGATGGCGCCGATGCCCGGTGCGGAGCGCAGCAGGCCGAGGCCCCATGGGCCGAGCGTTAGGATATCGCGCGCAAACACCGGCATCAGCGCCGTTGCGCCGCCCAGAAGCACCGCAAACAGATCGAGCGAGATCGCACCCAGCACCACAGGCTCCGACGTGATGAACCGGAACCCGGCCAGCAGCGAATTCCAGGTCGGCTTTTCGCGCGAGGTGCGCTGCTGCGGCTTCGGGATCATGGCCATGAGCACCGTGCTGGCAAACATCAGGCCAAGCGCGACCGCATAGGCAACTTCGGCGCTGACACCATAAAGAAGGCCGCCCGCGACCGGACCGATGATGGTGGCAGCCTGCCACGACGAGGAGTTCCACGCCACCGCATTCGAAAGGTCTTCGGCAGGAATGAGGTTTGGCGCGAGCGACTGCACGGCGGGCGCCATGAAGGCGCGCTCCAGACCGAAGAGAAGCATGACCGCAAAAACCGGCATTGGCGCGAAAGTACCGGTGACCGACATGCCAAACAGCAGCGCCGTGCAGATCGCACCCAGAAGCATGCAGGCCGAAACGATCGCGCGCCTGTTGTAGCGGTCGGCGACAGACCCGGTGACCAGCACAAGAGCCAGAGACGGCAGGAACTGGAAAAGTCCGATCAGCCCCAGATAGAAGGCATTGTGGGTGACATCATACATCTGCCAGCCGACCGCCACGCTGACGATCTGCGTCGCAAAAGACGCGAAGAAGCGCGAGGTGAAGAAAAGCGAATAGGAACGATGCCGGAAGGCGGCAAAGCGATGCACGCCGGATGAAGCCATCATGGGGATTTCCTCGCGGCGGCGGCCGCTGTTAAGCATGTTGGCGAGGCTCGGACGCCTGCCCTTGCCGGTTTAATCGCCAAAGACTACATATCTGTCAACCCGAAGCAGTTCCATGCAAAAATGTAAAATACGCTTGCACCGGAAATTGCACGACAAGACAAGTTAGAGGTGCCGTTGGCCGGGTGAGCCGCAAGGGCGCTGAATGTTGGAGCAGACAATGCTGGCCGTGATTGCGACCTTGAATTTCATCATCAATATCATCTGGTTCCTCGTCATCGCCTCGGCAATCTTCTCCTGGCTCTACGCCTTCAACGTGATCAACACGCGCAATGAAGCGATCAACATGATCGGCCGCTCGCTCTATCAGGTGACCGAGCCGCTTTATCGCCCGATCCGCAAGATCCTGCCATCGATGGGCGGCCTTGATCTCGCACCGCTCGTCGTGCTCGTCGTGCTGTTCTTCCTGCAGCAATTGCTCAACACAACGATTGCTTCCATGCTGCTGTCGTGACGACGGCAGTCCGCCAGCCTTTCTCCATCCATGGCGATCACATCCGCCTCTCCGTCCGGCTGACGCCGAACGCAGGTCGCGATGGCATTGACGGTGCCGAGGAGACCGCCGATGGCGACGTCGTTCTCAAGGCTCGGGTGACAGCCGTGCCTGAAAAGGGCAAGGCCAACAAGGCGCTCATCGAACTGGTCGCGAAGAGCCTGAAGGTTCCCAAATCCAGCATTTCCGTGGTTTCCGGCGACACGGCGCGCAAAAAAATCCTCCGCATCGATGGCGATACGGAGGATGTCATGTCGAAGCTGAAAGACCTGGTGAAGGGCTGAGACTTACTTCTTGTCGGCCTTGTAGCGCTCGATGGCCTCAACGATCAGCTTCTTGGCGACGTTGACGTCCTGCCAGCCGCTGATGTTGACCCACTTGCCAGGCTCCAGGTCCTTGTAGTGGCTGAAGAAATGCTCGATCTGCTTCAGCGTGATTTCCGGCAGGTCGGTGTAGTTGATGACCTTGTCGTAGCGCTGGGTGAGCTTCGGCACCGGAACGGCGATGATCTTCTCATCCTTGCCGCCATCGTCTTCCATGATCATGACGCCGATCGGGCGAACGTTGATCACGCAGCCGGGAACCAGCGGACGCGTGTTGCAGATCAGCACGTCGACCGGGTCGCCGTCTTCGGAAAGCGTATGCGGCACAAAGCCGTAATTGCCCGGATAGGTCATCGGCGTGTAGAGGAAGCGGTCGACGACGAGCGCGCCAGCTTCCTTGTCCATTTCGTACTTGATCGGATGGCCGCCAACCGGCACTTCGACGATCACGTTGATATCATCCGGCGGATTCTTGCCGATCGAAATTGCATCAATACGCATTGATTTCCTCATGGGGATAAAGTTTTCCGCAGCTTCGATAATGGCAAACACGCGGCAAAGCAACATAAGCTTTTGGATAGGTTTAACGGAGGTGCTGGCGTGCCGCGCCGATCTTGCATAATCTGGCGAGCATAATCGCGCAGCAATCGGGGGCTTCATGCGCACACATCTTCTGTCGGCGCTTCTGGCCGCCGGCATCGTCACAAGCGTGATGCCGATGGCGGCATCCGCCAATTCCAGCGCCTATACCAAGCTCGATCTCGATCACTGCACGTCGATCTCGGACGAGCCTGATGGCGGCATCATGAAATGCGCGGGCTACAAGGACTATCCCGCCTATTTTGCCGAAGGGGATCTGCGCCAGAGCATGCGCTACGGCCCCGCGGCGGACGATCTGATCAAGGAAAGCTTCGAGAGCTTCTCCAACTTCAACAGCGTCGGCAAGACCATCGAGTGGCGCCTGGACGGTTCGGGCCGCCCGGTTGCGGCCATCCAGCGCTGGTTCACCGATGGCATCGACCCCAAGACCGGTGAGTCGTCGCATGAAAATGGCGGCCAGGTTCTGGTGATCTCAAGGGTTGCGCAGAAGGATGACGGGCTCTCCTGCGTCGTCGGCTATGTCGATGCACTGGCCAATCCCGATGCCAACGACCTTGCCCGCAAGGTCGCCGATGATACGGCCCACGACTTCGCCTGCGGCTATGCCGAACCCATGTGGGAAGGAACCAAGGGCCCGAAGGTCAGCGAACCGACCCGCAGCCTGCCGGACCGCCTGAAACAGGAATAGGAAAAACCTTGGAAGGCGGGCTCAGTTCCAGAGGAAACCGAGCTTCTTCAGCTGCGCACCGCCGAAATCCTCATTGCCTTCGACGGCGTCCACGCCACCATGGCCACGGAAGAACCGTGTGGTGAGATCACTATCCTCGAGACACCAGGCGACAAGCCCGCGGCAGCCAAGCGACGACAGGAGGTTGCGACCTTCAGAGAACAGCCGCGAACCGAGCCCGATGCCCTGATATTCCGGCCGCAGATAGATTTCGTAGATCTCGCCTTCCTGCGGCAGGCCGCGGGCGCGGTTCAGGCCGAGCGTCGCATAGCCTGCAATCGTCCCCGCCACATCGGCGACCAGCAGCGTCGAGGGACCATTGATGGCCCGGCGCCACCATTTTTCATCGCGCCGGTCGATCATTTTCTGCAAGGGAATGTGCGGGATAAGCCCCGCATAGGCGTGCTGCCAGGAAGTGCGATGCGCTTCCGAAATTGCAGGCGCGTCCTTGGGCTCGCCCCGCCGAATGTCTATCGTCAACGTCTTCATAACGTCACTTTTAGCTACGCAAAAAGAGGGCGCCACAGCCATCATGGCTCGCGCAAAGCTTACCCACAGACTACGCAAAATCCGCGCCACCCATGAACAAGTTTCATAGCAACTTAACGATATTTTAACCTTGCCCGCAAGGCTGCCTTCAATACCCACAAACAAAAAACCCGGCAAAATTGCCGGGTTTTTATACTTCATTTCATTTGTACGCCTCAAAAGGCGCACAACGCGATCATGCGCGAAATCACGCGACGCCGGCAGCGCGGCTCTTCTCGAAACGCTTGCGGTCGTTCGAGTCGAGATAGAGCTTGCGAAGGCGGATCGACTTCGGCGTCACTTCCATCAGCTCGTCGTCCTGGATCCAGGAAAGTGCACGGTCGAGGGTCATGCGGATCGGCGGGGTCAGCTTCACGGCTTCATCCTTGCCGGCGGCACGGATGTTGGTGAGCTGCTTGCCCTTCAGCACGTTGACTTCGAGGTCGTTGTCGCGGCTGTGGATGCCGATGATCATGCCGGCATAGACCTTCTCGCCCGGCTCGATGATCATCGGGCCGCGGTCTTCCAGGTTGAACATGGCGTAGGCGACAGCCTCGCCCGAAGCGTTCGAAAGCAGCACGCCGTTGACGCGGCCGGCAATCGCACCCTTGTAGGGCTGGTAGTCGTGGAACAGGCGGTTCATGATCGCCGTGCCGCGCGTGTCGGTCAAAAGCTCCGACTGGTAGCCGATGAGGCCACGGGTCGGCGCGAAGAACACGAGGCGCACGCGGTTGCCGCCGGAGGGGCGAAGCTCGGCCATTTCAGCCTTGCGTTCGGACATCTTCTGCACGACGACGCCGGAATGCTCTTCATCCACGTCGATCACGACTTCTTCGATCGGCTCCATCATCTGGCCCGTCGCTTCGTCCTTGTGCATCACGACGCGCGGACGCGACACGGCAAGCTCGAAGCCTTCGCGGCGCATGGTTTCGATGAGAACGGCGAGCTGCAATTCGCCACGGCCCGACACGAAGAAGGAGTCCTTGCCCTCGGCTTCCTCGATCTTCAGCGCAACGTTGCCTTCAGCTTCCTTGAAGAGACGATCGCGGATGACACGGCTCGTGACCTTGTCGCCTTCGGTGCCGGCCAGCGGACTATCGTTGACGAGGAAGGACATGGTAACGGTCGGCGGATCGATCGGCTGGGCAGCCAGCGGCTCGGAAACGGACGGGTCGCAGAACGTGTCGGCAACCGTACCCTTGGAGAGACCGGCAATCGCCACGATGTCGCCTGCATGGGCTTCATCGATCGCGGTGCGCTCGATGCCGCGGAAAGCGAGGATCTTGGAAATGCGGCCCTGCTCGATCAGCTTGCCGTCCTGGCCCAGAACCTTCACGGCCTGGTTCGGCTTGATCGAGCCGGAATGGATGCGGCCGGTAATGATGCGGCCGAGGAAGGGGTTGGCTTCCAGGATCGTGCCGATCATGCGGAAGGCGCCGTCTTCGTCGCCGACGCTCGGCTTCGGAACATGCTGCAGAACGAGATCGAGCAGCGGAGCCAGGCCTTCATCCTTCGGACCTTCCGGGTTCACGTTCATCCAGCCGTCGCGACCGGAACCGTAAAGGATCGGGAAGTCGAGCTGCTCGTCGGTGGCGTCGAGGTTTGCGAAGAGGTCGAACACTTCGTTGATGACTTCCTCGTGGCGGCCATCCGGACGGTCGATCTTGTTGATCGCGACGATCGGGCGAAGGCCGACCTTCAGCGCCTTGCCGACCACGAACTTGGTCTGCGGCATCGGGCCTTCCGAGGCGTCGACGAGAACGATCGCGCCGTCCACCATCGAAAGAATGCGCTCCACTTCGCCGCCGAAGTCGGCGTGGCCGGGGGTGTCGACGATGTTGATGCGAACACCCTTCCACTCAACCGACGTTGCCTTGGCGAGAATGGTGATGCCGCGTTCCTTTTCAAGGTCGTTGCTGTCCATCACGCGCTCTGCAACGCGCTGGTTTTCGCGGAATGAACCGGACTGTTTCAGGAGCTCGTCGACAAGCGTGGTCTTGCCATGGTCAACGTGCGCGATAATCGCGATATTGCGAATTTCCATCGTCTTTAAATCTCTGAGGCTTGGGCGCAGCAAAATGCGGGGAGGACGCGCCAGTTACTTTTGGCGCGCTCTTAGCCTTTTTTTTGCATTCGCGAAAGGGGGGTGGGGAATTTGGGGGACGCATTGATAGAAATGCCAACCGATAGAAGTTCAGCTGACAAGAGGTCCTCTTTCAATTCGAATTGAAGCGGACATGCATAACCTATGATGAGCCTGTGGAAAGGTTGGTGCAATTAGGCGTTGACGGAAAAGGGCAAACGTGTGGAATAAGCAGAACAGTGGCAGTTTTATAGCAGCGTTTTCTGGCAATGGCTGACAGCAACCGAAACAAACGACATGCGCTTCTGGCGCTTGGGATGGCACTATTTGCAATTGTTCTTTCGTCGTGGTTAGGCAATCAATCGAGCCATAAGCACGGACCATTGAAGAACGCTCCCCAATATGAGGGTGAAGCAAGGAATATCACCTCTATTGTGACCAGCGATGACGATTTTCATCCTTGGAGAGATACAGTTCCACAATGGTCGATAGCATTCCTTTCTCTTGCTGCAACCGGATGCAGTATTTGGGCTGTCTTCATTGTTAGGGACACGCTGCAGGCGAATAGGGAGGCCGTTCAAGCAGCTCAAGATGCCGTTATAGAAACAAGGCGCATTGGAGAGGCTCAAACAAGGGCATATCTGGCTTGCTCTGAAGCAGAGCATTTCACTTCTGAACAAACCTGCTTTATCAGGATCAAAATATCAAACTCCGGCCAGTCCCCCGCTATCAGCGCGAAAATTGCATCCTATGTCGCGACTCCGAATTTCGAGCAGCAGTTTCGAGATGGCGATTTTCATTTCTCCATACCAAAAACAGCTGAAATTTTTAATGTGGTCTCTTCTGGCGTGGAGATTGCAAGTCTCGCTCTTCCCATGAAATTTGGTACAAAAGTCTGCACTTCCATTGTTGACGGAGAGCGCCCTTTCGCCGTGCGGTGCGAACTCACTTGGGTCGACGTTTTCGGGAAAAGCCAGAACACGACCTTTTACTTAGCCGAAATCAGCGGTGAAACTCACACGCCTGAACGTGGTACTCGTCACAGAACTGGTGTCATGTCTCCGCGACACACCAGCCCACTTCATTCTAAAGCTTGAATTACACCAAACGTAAAGCGCCTGATGACCCACTATACCCGCGATTAAGCCAGGTCAATTTTCCTTATAAAGAAATACTTTCAATTCCTTAGATGGGAGTCAAGACGCAAGAAATACAGGATAGGTCGCTCCTCCTACGTCGTCCCGGAGTTGATCCGGGATCCAGCCAGCCCGCGTCTGCGGGCTGAGAGCGACTCCTCGTCTTCATGCAACACCATAAGAGAGTCATTCGCGTGGAAGAAAAAGTCCCTCACCTGCCGCCGCCCGCTCCGCCATTGTCCGTACACCTCTCCGCCGTCATCCTCGGGCTCGACCCGAGGATCCAAACGCAAGCAACCCCAAGACAAGCATGTTGACCATCTATCGCCTTCAGGCAAAACTTGGCCATGGCAGCGTATGTCTACATCGTCACCAACCACAAACATGGCACGCTTTACATTGGCGTGACGAACGACATTGCCCGCCGCGCCATGGAACATCGCGAGGGTGGGGGCAGCACATTCACACGGAAGTATGGCTGCACGCAACTCGTCTGGTACGAGGAACATCTGGACATTGGTTCGGCAATCCAGCGCGAAAAGTCGCTCAAGCGCTGGTACCGGCAGTGGAAAATTGACCTGATTGAACAGATGAATCCTGATTGGCGGGATCTCTCCTTCGAACTTTGGTAAACAGCCGCCGTTGTTCGCTTGTGTATGGATCCTCGGGTCAAGCCCGAGGATGACGGAGAGTTCTGGAGACGCGCTTCCCCAAAAAAATTCGCCTTCCATTTTCCCCACCCGTCCAAGTTGCCCCATACTCAGCCCGTCCCGTCACGGATACACCGCAGGGCGCTGCGGCGAGACGGGGCCGGTTCCGGGTTCGGGGGCGAGACGCAAGCCTTCGGATATTCGCCCCCATATGGGAGGCGGATGGATGGTTCTGTCTTTGGACAGGATTATTGCCGGTGCCTGATGAGAAGCGGTGACCCGGAGGGCAAGCGGAGGCAGGCCGCCCCCGAAGCGCTGGCTTGGCCAGCATAAGCTCAGACACGGTCCACTGCCAGCAGCCTTAACGCGGCTCTCATGCATGCCGCGCTCGATTGAATACAAGCGAGCGGGACGCGCATGCATGGACTGAAAATCTTGCAGCACCGGCACGCGTTGACAAGACGCGCCGCGCTGCAGAGGGGATGCGAGGGCGGACCGGGCGTTGATCACCAAGTTCGTCAGGTGAAAACAACTGAAGCGGGGCGTTTTGAACGCCATATATCTATTACCATTACGAGGTGCTCAAAACGCCCCGGCCGATCTTCCGGTACGGAAGGTCATGAGAATGAAGCAAAGCCCGGAGGTGAAACCCCTGCCGGGGTTTTGGTGTGTGCGGCAGGGTTAGCCCTCCCCCTTTTTGAAAGGGTTGGGAGGGGTCTTTCTTCAACGGGCCGGAACGGATGGCGTCAGTCAACCTACCCCTTGCACATCTTCGCGCCCTCATGAAAATGCACCGCAAGAATGAGGAGTGAGTTCATGTCTGAAGCCCCTGCCCGCACAGGCCCATCGCCGCGCGCCGCCTACCGCACCTTTCGCACCATCCAGACACGCTGGATGGACAACGACATCTACGGGCACATGAACAATGTCGTGCACTATTCGCTGTTCGACACTGCCGTCAACGGCTGGCTGGTCGAGGCGGGAGTTCTCGACCCCAGGGCGGGATCGCAGGTCGGCCTCGTGGTGGAAACAGGCTGCCGCTATCACGCCGAAATGATGTTTCCGGATGTGATTGCCGCCGGCATCCGCGTCGCCCGCATCGGCACGTCATCGGTGCGCTACGAGGTCGGGCTTTTCCGCAACGATGAGGACACGGCAAGCGCCGAGGGCTTCTTCATCCATGTCTATGTCGATCGCGAAACGCGCCGACCCATGCCCCTGAACGAGGCCATGCGCAAGATCCTGGAGGGTATTGCGATTTAAACCAACGATCGTTGGAAGAAGGCCCCGCCGGCAGGGATCGGCGAGGCCCAGGTCAAACATCATGCCGGCATGAAGGAGCCGAAAGTGACTTCCGTTTCGACAACCGCCACCATGGCGCCGCGCGAATGCGAATAGACATCGCCAAGGCCGGTGACCTGAAAGCCCAGCTTGTCCTGAACCTTCAACGAGGCCGGGTTGTCGCTGATGGCACCGCAAAACAGCGTTTCACCCATCAGGCGGCTGAAGAACCGCTCGACTGTGGCGTTGACGGCCTCGGTCATGAGGCCTTCGCCCCAGTGATCGGGCATAAGCCAGTAGCCGATGTGCCAGCCGGTGCGGTCGCCCGCCTCGCGCCACTCGATGGTGAGGCAGCCTTCCAGCGCGCCGCCATCGAAGGTGATCGCATAGGCCCAGCCGGTCATGTCGCCGGCTTCCCACCGCCGGATCCAGTCCAGCGCATCATCGCTGGAATAGGGAACCGGGACAGAGGTCAGCATGCGAACGACGCGGATATCCTGCATCGCGGCTGCGATGCGATACTGGTCTTCAGGCTTCAGGCGGCGCAGCGTCAGCCGGCCGGTGCGGATGACCGGCTGGTCGGCAAACTGCAGGGCGCGGGCGCCGGACTGAGGACGATGCCGGTGATCCCGGGGAAGAGCGAGCGCGTTCATCTCGAACCTCCCCAGCTTCTCAGCGACATCCAGGTCCGCCGGTCGAGCCGGTACCATTCCACCGCGACGGACCCGCCCATGGCAAGTGACGAGACAAGTCCCGTGCCCTGGAACTGGAAGCCGCACTTGTGGATGACCCGGCGCGAGGCGACGTTGACGACCCGGCAGCGCGCATCGATCATCTCGATGCTGCCCGAGCGGAAGGCCATGTCGACGAGAACCTGCGCCGCCTCGGTGGCATAGCCCTGGTTCCAGTGCGGTTCGCCCAGCCAGTAGCCGATTTCGGCGCGATGTGGCGCCATCTCGTCCGTCTCGATGCCGCAGCAACCGAGAAAGTGACCGTTGTCAGCCTTTGTAATGGCATAGACGGCCTTGCCAATCCCGCCATTGGCGGCTCGGCGCACGAAGGCTGTCGCGTCGGCAACCGTGTAGGGGTGCGGCATACGCGAAACCATTGTGGCCACTTTGGCATTGTTGGCGAGATGGGCAAGGGCGTCGATGTCGTCATTGTGGGGAGCGCGCAGGATGAGCCGCTCGGATAACAAAACGGGAGACGCGCTTAACGCCCTTGATAGCGGTTCGGACCGCTCTTGCGGGGACCGGGATGGTCCCTCTCTCAACAATTGGCTTTGCATCGGTTCAGTCCTTTCTTCGAGACAAACGAAAAGGGGAGATGGGTATCGCCCCATCTCCCCTTTTTTATCTCTGGCCTGAACCTAGAGCGGTCGTGCCAGCCGGGTCGATGAGACGCCGGCTGTTTTAGAGCGCTACCGGCTTATTCCGCTGCTGCCGCTTTCGGCATCACAGACACGTACGTGCGACCGTTGGCTTTCGCACGGAAGTCCACGTTACCTTCGCAAAGTGCGAAAATGGTGTGATCCTTGCCGAGGCCAACGTTGGCGCCAACATGCCACTGCGTACCGCGCTGACGCACGATAATGTTGCCTGCTACGACGGCTTCGCCGCCAAACTTCTTCACGCCAAGGCGCTTGGACTGAGAATCGCGACCGTTACGCGATGAACCGCCAGCTTTTTTGTGTGCCATGGGAGTTCTCCTTTAAACCTTGATCTCGTGTCTTACTTACCAGCCGCGATGTCCAGAATGCGGACAGTCGTCTGATGCTGGCGATGGCCGCGCGAACGCTTGGAGTTCTGACGGCGGCGCTTCTTGAAGGCGATAACCTTCTTGGCGCGGCCCTGCTCAACAACTTCAGCGGTCACGACTGCACCGGCGACGACAGGCGCGCCGATCTTGGTGCCAACCATGAGAACTTCGGTGAATTCGATCTTCGCGCCAGCTTCGCCTTCCAGCTTTTCAACTGTCAGAACGTCGTTTGCCGCGACGCGGTACTGCTTACCGCCGGTCTTGATGACTGCGAACATTTTTTAACCTTTCATGTCCGGTTCCGGCTCTTCTTCTACCCTGAAGGGCATCAGCGGCCGTCTTTTTGTCAGTCGGGTGAAGCAACATTCCCAACCCTTCAAAAAGGCCGGAGACATTGCCGGTGAAAACTCTGCATTTGCGCAAAGGCGGCGAGGAAACGGATTCCCTGCCATTGGATGCTGGGCTGATACGTGAAGGTCCCGGAAGTGTCAAGCCAAGCTGCTTTGATTTCTTGCATTTTCGCTCTTGCCAGTACCACGAACTGCGGTTATGAGACAGCCCGCGCTGACGAAGCGCCGACCTGACCGCGGAGAGGTGGCAGAGTGGTCGAATGCACCGCACTCGAAATGCGGCATACCTTCACGGGTATCGTGGGTTCAAATCCCACCCTCTCCGCCATTTTTCGTTGAATTGTTTGTATGAATTTTGCGGACCCAATGCTTGGGCCCACTGCCTGGCCTACTTTTGGCGCGATGCTGGGCCGCCCTTTTTTCCTCGTGCCGTCCAAGCTGCCTCGCAATCAACTTCTCCCTTAACATCTCGATCAAGGACCCTGGTCTGTTCCGACACAGTTAGGAACAGCTATCTCCGGACGCTCGTCGGACATGAGTCTCTATGAGAGCTGGTTGCAGTGAGACCTTGCAACGGTTCCATCAAGGATTGACGAAGCTAATCGTCGTGACGAGGCCCTCATGGACCCAATTGCTGGCGCTGCCATTCCGAACAGCGCTAACGCCCACTTACCTTCGATTTGGTCAATTTGCTCCTGCACATTCCGGCAGCAGTTTGGCTGACGCCCAATGCGTCGCAAAAGCAAGTCAAAGAAAAACATCTACTTCAAGAGCATGTCTCTGTGAGATCGCTATATGCACCTGCGAAACTGAGAAACCGTAATCCCATCTGGATCTCGTGGCTTGCGGCTTTTACTCGGTTTCTCTGAGTAGATTAACAATCGGAGCATTTACTATGACTGCATCTATCGAGCCTGAGCAAAATTGTGACACCTATGCGTTTAGTTACCCGCTGCCCCTGCAGAGGAAAACTGGACTGGACGGCATGATGCTCTCGAAGAAGGAATTTTTCCTTCTACTTTCGCGAGACAAAGAGAGTCATGATCCAAAGGCAGCGGCCTTCTTTCGAGAAGCTGCTTCACACTGTTCGGACGTCGACCAATTTGGTTATTCGGTTGATCGTGACGGTAAGTGTGCGATTTTGATTGGCTATGATGACTGGGACGAACTGACCGACGAAAGGAAAATCTTCCGAGGGAACTGCCAAGCCACGATCGCGGTCCTTGATCGACTTCGCTTCGATCTGGAGATGGCGGAGAGTCTGCAATTGGGTCCAGAAACGGTGAACCACATTCGCAATTCACTTAACACCCTTCTGACTGATATCAGGCACTAAGCGTGCGCAAAAGACAAGGGCGGCAAGTCCG
>ERZ1034385.47-NODE-47-length-45157-cov-5.333910_pt1 | contig 45157 bp, 41 predicted proteins | sample MGYA00520612_ERZ1034385 | MGnify/ENA primary metagenome ERZ1034385 (study PRJEB33736, sample SAMEA104288468) | Azolla filiculoides | biome: Urban; feature: water surface; material: ditch water | place: Netherlands | collected 2014 ... | reverse complement strand
TATCGAGAAGGCGGGTTTGGCCCGTCATGACATCCTCCCAGGTAGTTGTTCATGGGCCGAAATGCACGGACCCATCTCCTTCTTGCCGAACGGTATCGCGCATCGAATCGTCGATTGTCAATCAATTTCGCTCATCTCTTTTCATTGTGCGCTGCAATATTATCTTTTTTGATCGTTTCTGATTGACAGGATAAAAACAATACGAATAAATCAGGATTAGGAGGAACCCCATGCACGAACGCGAACGCCACCGCATCATACTCAGCGCGATCCAGGAAAAGCCGGTTGTCACCGTGCAGGATATCGCTGAATTGACCGAGGCATCCGAAGCCACAATCCGCCGGGACATCGCCTCTCTTCATGTGCAGGGAAAGCTTCGTCGTGTCCGCGGGGGCGCCGAGGCCGTGCACCCGCCACAGCTGGGAAATCTGGCCGCGCGCCCCTTCCGGGTTTCCGAATCGGTCAACATCGACAAGAAACGCGCAATTGCGCGCGCCGCCGTCGATTTGTGCGAGGAAGGCGATTCGATCATCATCAATGGCGGCACCACAACATTCCAGATGGTGCACTTCATGTCGGCCCGCCGCCTGCAGGTGATGACCAATTCCTTCGCCATTGCCGAACATCTGGTCAAACATTCGAAATGCAACGTGTCGGTGCCCGGCGGCGCGATCTATCGCGACCAGAGCCTTATCCTGTCGCCTTTCGAAAATGACGCGATCCGCAATTTCTACGCCCGACGCATCTTCATTGGCGCGCAAGGCATCAACGCCCTCGGCGTGATGGAATCCGATGCCCTGGTCATCCAGAGCGAGCAGAAACTGGTTCGCCAGGCGGAAGAGCTGATCGTCATGGTCGACTCGAGCAAGTTCGCCAAGCGGTCCAGCCTCATTCTGTGCCCGCTCGACAAGGTTTCGACCATCATTACCGACGACAGAATTTCCGACGAGGCGGCCAATATGGTCACCGACGCCGGCATCAAGCTGATTACGGTGAGGCCGGCGGCTTCATCGGAAAAGGAGGATACCACGTCAGTCGCCTGACCTTTATCTGGCTGACGCGGGGGAGTTCAGCAGTTCATCAACCTGGGAGGAAAAATATGAAACTGTCTAAGACATTGCTGGCGGGCGTGGTATTTGCCATCGCCTCCATGGGCTCGGCCGTACAGGCCGCCGACATGAAGATCGCACTGGTCGTCAAGTCGCTCGGCAACGGCTTCTTCGAAGCCGCCAACAGGGGCGCAGAGGAAGCCGCCAAGGAGCTCGGCGGCGTCGAGATCATCTATACCGGCCCGACCTCGACCACGGCTGAAGGCCAGATCGAAGTCATCAATTCTCTGATTGCCCAGGGCGTCGACGCGATTGCGATTTCCGCCAACGATCCGGACGCTGTCGTCCCGGCCCTCAAGAAGGCCACCCAGCGCGGCATCAAGGTTATTTCGTGGGACAGCGGTGTTGCCGCCGAAGGCCGCATCATGCACCTGAACCCGTCGTCCAACGAACTGATCGGCAAGATGTGCCTGCAGCTCGCCGCGAACCATCTTGAAGGCGGCAAGGGCGACTTCGCCATCCTGTCCGCCACCACGACCTCGACCAACCAGAATATCTGGATCGAGGAAATGAAGAAGCAGCTGAAGGACTTCAACGGCCTCAACCTCGTCACCACCGTCTATGGCGACGACTTGGCCGACAAGAGCTACCGCGAAGCCCAGGGCCTCCTGACCTCGCAGCCGAGCGTCAAGGTCATCGTTGCTCCGACAACGGTTGGTGTTCTCGCCGCCTCGCAGGCAGTCAAGGATGCCGGCAAGATCGGCCAGGTCTATGTGACCGGCCTCGGCCTGCCATCCGAAATGGCCGGCGCCATCAAGTCCGGCGCGACCAAGGAATTCGCCATCTGGAACCCGATCGACCTCGGCTACTCGGCAACCCAGATCGCCTATCGCCTGGTCAAGGGTGAAACGGACGGCGCTCCCGGTTCTGAAGTGGAAGCGGGCCGCATGGGCAAGATCAAGATCGGCGACAATGGCGAAGCCGCCATGGCCGATCCCTTCGTCTACGACGCGTCGAACATCGACGAATTCTCGAAGATCTTCTGATCGAGACAAAACTGACCACCCGGCGGTCCTAGCCGCCGGGACTTTCCCCATTTTCTGGTGCACGGAATGATGACCGTTCAAGCTTCAAAAATCGGCACGAATGCCGAGCCTGCCGACACGCCCATTCTGGAGATGTGCGGTATCTCGCAGATCTTTCCCGGCGTCAAAGCGCTGGATGGTGTCAACATCGCGCTTTATCCCGGCAAGGTCACGGCACTGATCGGCGAGAACGGTGCCGGCAAGTCGACGCTGGTCAAGATCCTCACCGGCATCTATCGTCCCAATGAAGGCGAAATCCTGATCGACGGCAAGCCGACCGCCTTTGCCAATGCCCAGGATGCAATCGACGCCGGCGTGACCGCCATCCACCAGGAAACCGTCCTGTTCGACGAATTGACCGTCGGCGAAAACATCTTCCTCGGCCACGCGCCGAAAACCCGCCTCGGCCTGATCGACTGGCGCCAGATCAACGAACGCTCCCGCACCCTGATGCAGGCGCTCGAAAGCGACATCGATCCGACGACCAAGCTCAAGGATTTCTCCATCGCCCAGCGCCATCTGGTCGCGATCGCCCGTGCTCTTTCCGTCGAAGCGCGCATCGTCATCATGGACGAGCCGACGGCCGCCCTTTCCCGCAAGGAAATCGACGATCTCTTCCGCATCGTCGAAGGCCTGAAGCGCCAGGGCAAGGCAATCCTCTTCATCAGCCACAAGTTCGACGAACTCTACGAGATCGCCGACAACTACGCCGTCTTCCGCGACGGTCGCATGGTCGGAACCGGTGTGCTGAAGACAACCCCACAAGACGAGATCGTCCGCCTGATGGTCGGGCGCGATGTGCATGACGTTTTCCCGAAGACGCCTGCCGTCATCGGTGCATCCGTGCTCTTCGTCCAGGGCTACAGCCATGAAACCGAATTCCGCAACATCTCCTTCGAACTAAGAAAGGGCGAGATCCTCGGCGTCTACGGCCTGATTGGCGCCGGCCGCTCCGAACTGTGTCAATCGCTCTTTGGCATCACCCGTCCCGCTTCAGGCACCCTGTCGTTGGAGGGCAGCCCGATCATCATCAATTCGCCGGCCGATGCGATCGCCGCCGGCATCGTCTATGTACCGGAAGAGCGCGGCCGCCATGGTCTGGCCCTCGAAATGCCGATCTACCAGAACATATCGCTGCCCTCGCTGGTCCGCACCTCGGTTTCGGGTTTCCTGAAGGCGGCCAATGAATTGAAGCTCGCACGCCGCTATGCAGAGAGGCTGGATCTGCGCGCCGCAGCCCTGTCCGTGCCGGTCGGCACGCTGTCGGGCGGCAACCAGCAAAAGGTCGTCATCGGCAAGTGGCTAGCGACCGCACCCAAGGTCATCATTCTCGACGAACCGACCAAGGGCATCGACATCGGCTCCAAGGCCGCGGTCCATGGCTTCATTTCCGAACTCGCCGGCGAAGGCCTGTCAATCATCATGATTTCGTCCGAACTGCCCGAAATCCTCGGCATGTCCGACCGCGTCATGGTCATGCGCGAAGGTCAGTCCGCCGGCATCTATGAACGCGAGGGACTGTCCGCAGAGACGCTGGTGCGTGCGGCGACAGGCAATGCGTAAGGATAGCATCATGCAAAATCTGCTGAAAAACCGCGAACTGCTGCTGGGCCTGATCATCGTCGGGATGATCCTCGGCTTCTCGACCCGCGCCGACAATTTCGCCAGTCCCGGCAACCTTGCCAATATCTTCAACGATACCTCGATCCTGATCATCCTGGCGCTCGGCCAGATGGTGGTCATCCTGACCAAGTCGATCGACCTGTCAGTGGCAGCAAACCTTGCCTTCACCGGTATGGCGGTTGCCATGCTCGACGCAGCATATCCCGGCCTGCCGCTTGCGCTGCTCATCGTTGTGGCGATCGGCATCGGCGCCATGCTGGGCGCCATCAACGGCTTTCTCGTCTGGGCTCTGCAGATCCCGCCGATCGTCGTGACGCTCGGCACCTTGACCATCTACCGCGGCATGACCTTCGTCCTGTCGGGCGGTGCCTGGGTCAACGCCCACCAGATGCAGCCGGACTTTCTCGGGTTCCCGCGCACGGTGGTTCTCGGTCTGCCGATCCTGTCCTGGGTCGCGATTGCCATTGTCATTCTCGTCTCGTTCATTCTGACCCGCACCAGCTTCGGCCGCTCCACCTATGCCGCCGGTGGCAATCCGGTTGCTGCGATCTATGCCGGCATCGACGTCGGCCGCGCCCGCTTCCTCGCCTTCGTCCTGTCGGGCGCGCTCGCTGGTCTCTCCGGCTATCTCTGGGTCTCGCGCTACGCCGTCGCCTATGTCGATATCGCCGGCGGTTTCGAACTGGACAGCGTCGCGGCAAACGTCATCGGCGGCATCTCGATCGCCGGCGGCATCGGCACCGTCATCGGCACGGTGCTCGGCGCCCTCTTCCTTGGCGTCATCAAGAACGCGCTTCCGGTCATCGGTATCTCGCCTTTCGCCCAGATGGCCATTTCCGGCATCGTCATCGTCCTTGCCGTCGTCTTCAATGCCCGCGCCGAGCGCAAGAAGGGCCGTATCATCCTGCGCGATCGCGCCGCCAAGACCGAGGTGACGGCATGAGCACCACCCCTATCGAAGCTCGCGAAAAGCGCATCATCCCAGACCGGCTCGGAACGCCCTTCCGCCGTATGCTGGCCAGTTGGGAAGTCCTGCTCTTCTGTGTCGCCGTTCTGATCTTCATCGCAAATTCTCTCGCCTCGCCCTACTTTCTCGATGCCTGGAACTTGTCGGATGCGACCTTCAACTTCACCGAAAAGGCAATGATCGCCTTTGCCATGGCGCTGCTGATCATTGCCGGTGAAATCGATCTCTCTGTCGCCGCCATCATCGCATTGGCCTCGACCGCCATGGGCTACGCCGTGCAGATGGGCGTCGGCACGCCGGGTCTCGTCGCCATCGGCATCACCACGGGGCTCGCCTGCGGCGCTTTCAACGGCTTTCTGGTCGCTGCCCTCCGCCTGCCCTCGATCGTCGTCACCATCGGCACGATGAGCCTGTTCCGCGGCATTTCCTACATCGTGCTCGGCGACCAGGCCTTCGGCAAATATCCGGCCGATTTTGCCTATTTCGGCCAAGGTTACGTGTTCTGGGTCTTCTCTTTCGAATTCATCCTGTTCCTCGCGGTGGCGCTTGCATTCGCCATCCTGCTGCACAAGACGAATTTCGGCCGCCATGTCTATGTCATCGGCAACAACCCGCTCGCCGCCCGCTTCTCCGGCATCCCGGTGGAACGGGTGAAATTCATCCTTTTCCTTCTGACCGGCCTGATGAGCGGCATCGCCGCCGTCTGCCTGACCTCCCGTCTTGGCTCCACCCGTCCATCGATTGCGCAAGGCTGGGAACTGGAAGTGGTCACCATGGTGGTGCTCGGCGGCGTCTCCATTCTCGGGGGTGCCGGCACCATCATCGGCGTCGTCATTGCCGCTTTCGTCATGGGCCTCGTCACCTTCGGCCTCGGCCTGCTCAACGTCCCCGGCATCGTCATGTCGATCTTTATCGGGCTGCTGCTGATCACTGTCATCGCAGTGCCTGCGCTCGTCAACAAGTTCCGTCGCCGTCGAAAGGCTTGAGGTTCTGACGCATGGCCAAACATTCCCGCATCGCTGTGCTCGATATCGGCAAGACGAACATCAAGACCGTCGTTTTCGATCTTGCCAGCGAGCGCGAAATCGATGTGATCTCGAAGCCGAATGCGCCGCTCCCCGGACCGCCCTATCGACATTTCGACACGGAGGCGATCTGGAATTTCTTTCGCGAGTCGCTGGCGACACTCCATGAGCGGCATGGTTTCGAGGCGATCTCTATAACCACACATGGTGCCTGCTTCGTGCTTCTGGATGAGAACGGCGAACTCGCCATGCCGGTCCTCGATTATGAGGACACCGGGCCTGATGAACTTGCGGATGTCTACAATGCGATCCGTCCAAAATTCAGCGAAACAGGCTCGCCCCGGCTCCCGATGGGGCTGAATGTCGGGGCACAGCTGCATTATCTGGCAACAACCTTTCCGGATGCGTTTGCGCGTGCGCGCTGGTGCCTGCCCTATCCGCAATACTGGGCATTCCGACTGACCGGCGAAATCGCATCTGAAACGACGTCTCTCGGCGTTCACACAGACCTCTGGAACCCCTACGCCAATACCTATTCGTCGATGGTCGGGGAGCTCGGCTGGACCAGATTGATGCCACCCATCAAGCCAGCATCTGCGATCCTCGGTCCTTTGAAATCCGATCTCACGGCTGCGCTCGGCCTGCCGAGCGGTCTCCCGGTCTATTCCGGCATTCATGATTCCAACGCGTCGCTTCTGCCGCATCTCATTGCCCGACAGACACCGTTTTCAGTCGTCTCAACCGGCACCTGGGTCATTGTCATGAGCATGGGCGGGCGGCAGGTCGCACTGGATGAGGCGCGCGATACGCTGATTAATGTGAATGCGCTCGGTGGGCCCGTACCCTCATCGCGCTTCATGGGCGGGCGGGCCTTCGAGCTTTCGGGAGCAGACAGCCGGGCCGAAATCACTGCAGCCGATCGTCAACGTGTTCTCGGCGAAAAGGTCGTGTTGCTGCCCTCGCTGCCGGCCGGTTCCGGGCCATTTCCGGACAAGGCCGCCCGCTGGTCAGTCGCGCCGGAAGCATTGACGCCAGGCGAAAAACTGCTTGTCGTTTCACTTTATCTTGCATTGATGACCAATGTTTCCCTCGATCTCACCGGCGCTGAAGGCCCGGTCGTGGTCGAAGGCCCCTTTTCGCGCAATGAAGCCTATCTCGATATGCTTGCCCAGCTTCGCGGAACGCGACCGCTGAAGGGCGATAGCGGCCTCACCGGCACGAGCTATGGTGCAGCGTGCCTCGCAACGCTTGAATCCGCCACAGCAGCGAGCAAGTCGGGAACCATGACTGCCAAGCCCGTCGAACCCGATCCGCTGCTGCTCGAATACGCCTCAGCCTGGAACACACGGGCCTGATAATATCGGATCGAAAGGAAAGCCTATGATCGAAACCTACGCCTTCCGCATGAACCTCAATCCGGGTCAGGCCGAAGAATACAAGAAGCGGCACGACGAGATCTGGCCGGAACTTGCCAAGATCCTTCGTGATGCAGGCGTCTCGGACTATTCGATATGGCTCGATCCTGAAACCAACCACCTGTTTGCGATCCTCAAGCGACCGCATGACCACACGATGGCGTCAATCCCATCCAACCAGATCGTGCGAAAATGGTGGGATTTCATGGCCGATATCATGGAAACGGACGAAACGAACAAGCCTGTGGAAGTCGAACTCGCAAAGATGTTCCACCTTCCATGAAGCGGCAACGGCTTACGACGTGCCGAGTGGATCGATCCGGTTGACACCTGTCATCCACCCGGCTTTATGGAGCCATGATCCAGTTTTCGGCAAATCTCGGTTTTCTGTGGACCGAACTATCCCTGCCCGACGCCGTTCGCGCGGCAGCCCGCGCAGGGTTTGATGCCGTCGAGTGTCACGATCCGTTTCATGTGCCCCTTGCCGAGATGAGGGCTGCACTTGATGAGACGGGGCTTCCCTTGCTGAGCCTCAACACAGTTCGGGGCAATGTCCGCGATGGCGAAAACGGCCTTGCCGCGGTTCCGCAGCGCGCCGACGCCGCTCGCGCCGCAATCCTGCAGGCCATTGAATATGCAAAAGAAACTGGCGCGCGCAGGGTCCATGTCATGGCTGGCCGCGCAAGCGGGCAAGAGGCCTACGAAACCTATTGTGCCAATCTTCGCTTTGCCGCTGAGGCCGCCGCTGCCCACGAGATCACCATCCTGATTGAACCTCTCAACGCAGCAGATGCGCCGGGTTACTTCCTCGGCACGACGGGCCAGGCGGCAGAAATCATCGGCGCCTTGGGCCTCGATAATCTCAAGCTGATGTTCGACTGCTATCATGTGCAGAAAACGGAAGGAAACGTGGCGGAGCGGTTCGCATCGCTCCTGCCGATCATCGGTCACGTTCAGATCGCAGCCGTTCCGGGCCGTGGAGAGCCCTCGACGGGTGAACTCGACTATGCCTTTCTGCTCCGGCGCTTCCGCACCCTTGGCTATGACGGCGCAATCGGTGCGGAATACAGACCACAGGGCAAGACCGAGGACAGCCTCGGCTGGCTTGCCCACTTCAAGGCATTTTGAACCGGCATTTTGCCGGAGACGTTTGTGACCATTCGGGAGGAAACAGCAATGACCGCAAGCAAGATAGCACTCGTCACCGGCGGCGGAACGGGGATCGGCAAGGCGATCACCAGCGCCCTGAGCGCGGCGGGTTGGACCGTCGTCATCGCGGGCCGCCGGCAGGAGGTATTGGATGAGGCAGCCGCTTCAATCGCGGCTGCGACGGGCGGCGAAGTCGTGGGTCTGACCGCAGACGTGGGGGATCCAAACTCGGTGCGTGCGCTTTTCGATGCTGTTTCCGCGCGTTTCGGCCGGCTCGATCTGCTGGTCAACAACGCTGGCGTTTCAAACGCGGCTGTCCCACTGGAAGAGATCAGCTTTGATGAGTGGAACCGCGTCGTTGCGGCCAATCTGACTGGCGCATTTCTCTGCACACAGCAGGCCTTCCGGATCATGAAGGCGCAGACGCCACGCGGCGGACGTATCATCAACAACGGTTCCATCTCGGCCACCACGCCAAGGCCAAATTCAGCGCCCTATACCTCCACCAAGCATGCGATTTCGGGACTCACCAAGTCCACCTCGCTTGACGGGCGCGCCTTTGACATTGCCTGCGGCCAGATCGACATCGGCAATGCGGCCAGCGACATGACCAAGCGGATGAGCGCGGGTATTCTTCAGGCGAATGGCGACATCATGAGCGAGCCGACTATGGACACTGCCCATGTCGGTCAGGCAATCGTCTACATGGCGAGCCTTCCGCTAGACGCCAATGTGCTGAACATGACCGTCATGGCCAACAAGATGCCCTTTGTTGGCCGTGGTTGATGGATTTTCTGCTCCCCAGGCATCAGTTCACCCTCTTTTGATTTCACTATTTAATGATAAATATTCATGAAATAGTGAATTCTAATTCGATACCAGAGCGACCTTGAAATAGAGTCTCGAAGAGAGATTTAGCTAATTCAATAGCTTAGCTGTCGATCAGAAAACTGGCACAGCGTTTGCAAATTTCCTTCCGTCGAAAGAGGAGTCGACGGGAGGCCCCTGGCCTGACTTTCAAGCCTACGCAGCGGACACGCCCGAAAACATCGGGTTGACCGGCCGGCGAAGCTTTGCCCGCACCTCCCTTTCCAATGGAATTCGCAGGTCATCGCCAGAGGAGGGCAGGATCATGAATCTCGAGAACCACAATTTCCTGGATGCGGAGCGCTGGCAGGGGCTCGCATTCTTTGCAGACTGGGGCAAGACAACGGCCGGTGTCGCCAATGTCATTGATCCGGCAAACGGCAATCTCGTCGCCACCGTCGGCATTGGCGGACCGGCAGATATCGCCCGCGCGGCAGGTGAAGCCCGACAGGTGCAGAAAAGCTGGGCCAAGACAACCGGCGTGGAACGCGCAAAGATCCTGAACAAGGCTGCCGACCTGCTGGAGGAAAACGGCGCCGAGCTGATCCCGTGGATCATGCGTGAGTCCGGCTCGATCTATCCGAAGGCAGCCATTGAAATCGAACATGGTGCGCTGTTTATCCGCCACGCCGCAACGCTGGCGACCCAGCCGACCGGCCTGATGCTGCCCACGATGGACAACCGTACCAACTACGCCCAGCGTGTTCCCCATGGCGTGGTTGGGGTGATTTCACCGTTCAACTTCCCGCTGGTTCTTTCGGTTCGATCGATCGCAGCAGCACTCGCGCTTGGCAACACGGTCGTTCACAAGCCGGACCCACGCACGCCGATCTCCGGCGGGATCATCATCGCACGCATATTCGAGGATGCAGGCCTGCCCAAGGGCGCCCTGCAAATTGTGCCAGGCGGCGCTGACGCAGGCGAAGCCATGTGCAAGGATCCGAATATCGCCATGATTTCATTCACGGGTTCCGCCAATGGCGGTTCCAAGGTGGCCGAAGTCGCAGGCAAGCATTTCAAGAAGGTTCAGCTCGAACTCGGTGGCAAGAACTCGCTGATCGTGCTCGATGACGCGGATCTCGACATTGCGGCGTCGAACTCTGCCTGGGGCGCATTCCTGCATCAGGGCCAGATCTGCATGGCGACGGGGCTTATTCTTGCCCAGGAGCCTATTGCAGCAGCCCTGACCCAGAAGCTTGTGGCCAAGGCGAGCCATCTGCCCGTCGGCGATCCGTCCACCAATCAGGTGGCACTCGGTCCGATCATCTCGGATGGACAGGTCGCCAACATCCAGCGCCTCGTCGACGACGCGGTGGCCAAGGGTGCGAAGCTGCTTGCCGGCGGCACGCATGACGGCCGCTTCTACGCGGCCACCGTTCTGGCCGGCGTTACATCCGACATGCTGGCCTTCCACGAAGAAATGTTCGGCCCCGTTGCCTGCATTGCCACGTTCAAGACCGAGGAAGAGGCGATCGAGCTCACGAACAACAGCGAATATGGCCTTGCCGCAGGTATCATCTCCGGCAATTCCGGCCGCGCCATGCGCATTGCCGATGAGCTCGACGTCGGCATGGTTCATATCAACGACCAGACGGTAAACGGCGGCCCGTTTGCACCCTTTGGCGGTCCGCGCAAGTCCGGCAACGGTACCCGCATCGGCGGCCCCGCAGACATCGAGGAATTCACGACCTGGAAGTGGATTTCCGTGAAGGACACCGCCACACCCTACCCGTTCTGACATCTCCGACAGCCTCATCGGGCGCGGATCGCCGCGCCCGACATTCTCAAACCATCCGGAGCGAACCCATGCAGATCAAAGCCGCCGTGGCCCGCGAGCCACGCCAACCTCTTTCCATCGAAACCATCGAGATCGAAGACCCCCGCGATAACGAAATCCTGGTGAAGGTCGTCGCGACCGGCGTTTGCCACACGGACCTCGTCGTTCGCGACGGCATGCTGCCGACACCTTTGCCCGTCGTGCTCGGCCACGAGGGTGCCGGCGTCGTCGAAAAAGTCGGCTCGGCGGTCTACAAGGTCAAGCCTGGCGACAAGGTCGTCATGACCTTTGCCTCGTGCGGCCAGTGCCAGTGCTGCAAGGAAAACACCATCACCTATTGCGAGGAATTCTTTCCGCGCAACTTCTTCGCCACCCGGGCCGACGGATCGACCAGCCTCTCGGCCAGGGGCGAAAAGGTGCATTCCAACTTCTTCGGCCAGTCATCCTTTGCGACCTACGCGATCTGCAACGAGCTGAACGTCGTCAAGGTCCCGGACACGGCACCGCTTGAACTTCTGGGTCCACTTGCCTGCGGCGTGCAGACGGGCGCGGGCGCTGTCATGAACGCGCTGCAGGTCAGCCACGGCAAGTCCTTCGCCGTCTTCGGCACGGGGTCAGTCGGGCTCTCCGCGATCATGGCTGCAAGGGTGGTAGGTGCGACCAAGATCATTGCCGTTGATATGAACGACGGCCGCCTTGCGCTCGCAAGTGAGCTCGGCGCGACGCATACGATCAATCCCGGTAAGACGGATGCGACGGCGGAAATCATGAAGATCACCGGCCGCGGGCTCAATTTCGCGCTCGATACCACGGGAATTCCGGCCGTGATCCGCTCGGCGGTGCTTTCGCTTGCCAACAAGGGGACATGCGGCATTCTCGGCGCCTCGGGTCCGGATGCGGAACTTCAGCTGAACGAAACCCATTTCATGTCAGGTGGCCGCCGACTAATCGGGATTGTCGAGGGCGAATCCAATCCGGACGTGTTCATTCCGGAGTTGATGGAGCTCTACGCGCGGGGACTTTTCCCGTTCGACAAGCTTGTGACCTTCTATCCGTTCGACGAGATCAACACCGCAATCCACGATTCTGAAAGCGGCAAGGCCATCAAGCCCATCGTCAGGATGTGAAGCGGTCAGGCCTTGCTGCGCAAGGCCGTCACCTCGACCTCGACCTTGAACTCGGGCCGGGTAAAGCCTCCAACGACGATGAGCGTGGAGACCGGCTTGGGATCTAGCGTGTAGCGGTCACGCACCGCCATGTAAGGGGCGAAATCCTCACGCCGCGTCACGAAGCCCGAGATGCGGATGACATCGGCGAAGCTCATGCCAGCTTCGCCGAGGATCGCCCGGATGGCGTCAAAGCAGATCACGGCCTGCTCCTCGACGCTCTCCGGAATTGTGTCATCAGGCAGGATTCCGAGCTGTCCGGAGGTTACGAGGATCTCTCCGATTGGTGCGACAAGTCCATGATTATACGCACCAAACGGCTTGCGAACACTGGCTGGATTGATTGTCTTCCTCATGGTTCGCCTTCAGAATTTCAGGAAAGAAGTCTTCACCTTTTCGAGGAAGCGCGCACGCGTTTCAGGCGTCGCGCGGTTCATGTCATAGTGGGCAAGAAAGGTGACCGGTGAAACGGGATTGATCTGCGCCCGCAGCACGCGCTTGACGATCTTCTTCGGCGGATTGCCTGCCACAAAGGCGCGGAACGGATCTGCGCCGTAGGTCAGAACGGCGCCGAGCTTCTGGATATGCCGAAGCCGCGACTGAACCTTGCCATCGACAAGCTCGAAGCTCACGCCGGGTAGCCAGACACGATCGAAATAGCCTTTCAGGATGGCGGGAAAACCGAAGTTCCAGACCGGTGTGCAGATGACCAGAGCTTGGGCCTTGCGCAGCCGCTCCACATAAGGCGCGACCAGATCGGTGTTTTCCGGGTAGGTGTGATAGATCTCTCGATCGTGACGCGAAAGGACAGGATTGAACTCCTCGGCATAGAGGTCGCAATCATCAACCTCGTGACCCGCGGCCTTGAGGCTCTCGACCGTCTGCGCGTGAAGGGCCGCGCCGAAGCTATCCGGCACCGGATGGGAGAAGAGGACGAGAACGCGCACGTCACGCCTCCATGAAGGCGGCAAGGCCCGGGAAGAGATAGTTCTTGCCAGACGCAAAATCGAAGTCCGGATTGTCCCAGGCAATCATCTTGCCGGGATTGAGCAGACCCATTGGATCCGTTTCCTTCTTGAAGGCAAGCTGGACAGTATCCGTCTGCTTCATGCCGCCCTCTTCCAGCGTATAGCGGTGCGGATTGAAGATCGGGCAGCCCAGGTCTTCATGAATGCGCATGATCTCTTCGAGACGCTCGGCCGTCGTGTAACGAACGAGCGGCAATCCGGCACACTGGATCTGGCCATCGAAGCGGATGAACTCCAGATGGCCGACAACTTCATCGCCAAATGTCTCGACAGTCTTCTGGACTTTTGCGACGTGATCGGGTCCCGGATACTGCACCTGCAGGTAGGTGACGTTGGGATCGACCTTCAGCGCACGCAGCGTCGTATGGTTCCAGGCAAGCTCATAGGCATGCGGAATGCCCTTCATGCTGTCCACCTTGTCGGACCGGAAGCGAAGATCGCCCTTGTGGCGGGCAACCAGAGCTTCGAACGGGCCCATGGACTGCGGAGCGACCATGATCGCGACGATAGACTGTCCTTCCTTGAGATAGGGCTTGTGGCGGGTGAAATAGTCAAAGGGAATGGGTGCCGCGATCGGCGCAATCTCCTTGGTCAGAACCCCGTTGCAGTGAGCCAACGCATCGGCAAAGCGCACGGCGCCCATGAAGTCGTCATAGCCGACAAGAACATCCACCCAATCGTAGGCAGGCGCCAACGGCATCTCGATCTCTGTGATGATGCCGTTTGTGCCATAGGCATGGCTTACCTTCTGCAGATCCCAGCCGGTGAGATCCATGACGCGGGGTTCGGCCTCCATGGTGACAACGCGAAGCCGAAGAATGTTGCCGAGGTCGCGAAGACCTCCCCAGGTGATGGAACCGACTCCACCCGAACCGCCGGCAATGAAGCCGCCCAGTGTCGCCGTCTGCGCTGTTGACGGATGGAACCGCAGTTCCTGTCCGGAATGCGCCCTGGTCTGGCGGTCAAGCTCCGCCATGATGATACCGGGCTCGGCAATCACGCGTCCGGGCGCAATGAGCTTCACGGCATTCATGTTGGCCATGTTGAGGACAATACCGCCCGACAGTGGCATGGCCTGACCGTAGTTTCCCGTGCCTGCACCACGCGGCGTGACCGGAACGCCATGTGCGAAGGCGACCTTGAGCGTCCTGACGACCTCTTCCTCATTGGCAGGCGACACGACGATATCACCGGTCACGTTGTCGAGCTGGCTCTTGAGGATCGGCGAATACCAGTAGAAGTCCCGGCTCTTCTGTTTCACCAGGGCAGGATGGTCTTCCAGGGCGATGCCCTCCAGTTCCCGCTTGATCTTTTCATAGTCCGCCATTGTCATGCTCCATGGGTATCGTCGAGTTCCGCGTAATCGGGAATGATACGTTCGATGGCCTTGCCAGCCCGCACGACCACGCGATCGGATTGCGGCCGCGAGAGAAACTCGCTCCAGCGGCGGGCCGCGAAAATGATGAAATCTGCCGCCTGACCTTGGGCAAGCCGTCCCTTGTCGGCGCGACCCAGCACGTCGGCCGGGGTCTTGGTGACGACCGCCGCGGCATCCGTCAGCGGGTGATCGAGATGCAGGATGCGAACGGCTTCGCGGAACACTTCGACAGGATCGAGATCACCGTATGCATAGAACGGGTCGCGAGTATTGTCGGAGGAGACAGACGTCCTGACGCCTGCGGCACGCAGTTCCTGGAACAACGTGACACCCCGCCAGCGCGGCGTCCGCCCCGCATGTCGATCCTGCAGATACATGTTGCACATGGGCAGCGACACCACGGCCAGATCAGCCTTCGCCACCAGATCGATGGTTCGTGCCGCCATGTCCACATCCTGCTGCGCAAGCGAGCAGCAATGGCCGACCGTGATGGTTCCGGCAAACCGGTTCCTGATGGCAGCCTCTGCGATGGCTTTCAGCGTCAGGACTTCCCTGTCGGCCGTCTCATCCACATGGAGGTCAATATCGAGGCCGTTATCCGAAGCTGTACGCATCAGGCGGTCCAGCTCGGTATTGAGGTTTGGGCCCATCTGCGTCAGACCACCCAGGAGACCGCCATGCTCCTTGATCGTGGCGACAAGATCGAGGAAAAATGCATCGTCTTCCATGGCATAGAGCGGGAAAAGCGCTGCGGCCTGCATGTCGACGCGTCCCTTCCAGCGTTCGCGCATCTCGCTGAAAACAGGGAAGGAAATGCGGTGCTGCGGGGCAAGCGAGTCGATGTGCGTGCGGATCAGAGACGTGCCGTGCGCGTAGGCGCAGCGCAGCGAAAAGTCCATGCGGCGTGCGACGTCGGCGGCGCTCCAGTGCGCTTCCCGGTCGGCCTTCACCGTTTCCAGCGCACCTTCGAACGTGCCGTTGGGGTTCGGATTGCGTTGCCAGATATGTCCCTTGTCGAGATGGGTATGCATGTCGGTGAAGCACGGCCAGACCATGCGCCCCGTAAGGTTGACAGCAGGCAACTTTTCATTAACCAAACCGCCCGGCACGAGTCGCTGGATCTGCCCGTTCGAAACGACAATATCGAGGGAAGCGAGCCCTTCCTGAGCAGCGGCATCGACACCCTGTACCGCAACCAGCGGAACTGTGGCGTTCTGCAACACGTAGTCGCCCGTCGTCGGCAAGGCATCGAACATATTCACAGCGTCAATTCTCCCGCTTCAGGTTGCTTTCGTGCCATCTGTGCAGCACGAGCCATGAGATGAACGACGTCACCGCGAATATGACGACGCCAAGCGCAGAGAGCATGAGGAGGGCAGCGAATAGCCGCGGAATGTTCATGCGGAACTGCGCTTCCAGAAGACGGAAGGCGAGACCAGAGCCAGCACCTGCGGAGCCCGCCGCAAACTCGGCAACGACGGCCGCAATCAGGGCAAGACCCCCGCCAATGCGCAGGCCGGTCATGAAGTAAGGCTGCGCTGCCGGAATTTTCAGGTAGATCAGTGTTTGCCAGCGCGACGCGCCATAGAGATCGAAGAGATTGAGAAGGTTGTGGTCCACGCTCTTGAGACCCTGCACCATGTTGGAAAGGATCGGAAAGAAGGCGACAAGGAAGGCGCAGATCAGCAGTGCGACCTGGGTCGTCGGTGCATAGATCAGGATGAGAGGTGAAATCGCAACGATCGGCGTCACCTGCAGCACCACCGCAATCGGATAGAAGGCAAGCTCGATCCAGCGGGACTGAACCAGGAAGACCGCAAAGCCGACACCGCCGATGAGCGCCAGCAGAAGTGACATGATCGTGATCTTGGTGGTCACGATCAGCGCCGGGAAGAGAATGCCCCAATCGCTGTAGAGCGCTCCGGCCACAGCGACAGGGCTCGGCAGAATGTAGGGCGGCACGCCAGACCAGACGACACCGAAATGCCAGATGACAACGATCACGGCGAGCACGAGGACCGGGACGCCGGCGCGCAACAGCAATTCGTTTCGCCGTGTTTGGCCCTCGGTTCTGGCGGGCACGGCTAACTCTTCAACAGCAAGGGTCATCAATGTCCCTCCGGGTTGTTGCCCATAGCCTCGAGCAGCGCTGCCGAAACCTTCTCGCAGGCAAGGCGATAGTCTTCGGATGAGCGGTAAAGCGCGTCACGTTCGCTCGCCGTCACCAGCGGGAAATCCGCATGCACACGTCCCGGACGCGCCTTCATGACGACGATCCGATTGGAAAGGTAGGCAGACTCGAAGACCGAATGGGTCACAAAGACGACCGTAATCCCCGTTCGCTGCCACAGCGCAAGAACATCGTCATTGAGCTTCTGCCGGGTGATTTCGTCGAGCGCCGCAAAGGGTTCGTCCATCAGCAGCAGCCGTGGCTTGGTGACCATGGCCCGAGCGATGGAGACGCGCATCTTCATGCCGCCGGAAAGCTCGCGCGGATAGGCATTGCGGAAGTCGGCAAGCCCGACGGCTGCCAGCGCCTCCATGATTTCGTCCTCGACCGCATGCTTCGGCTTGCCGCGCAACTTAAGCGGCAGGTAGACATTGCCGAAAACTGTTTGCCAGGGCATCAGCGTCGGTTCCTGAAAGACGAAACTGATGTCGCCTTCAGGCAAGCCCTTGGAATTGATGCGAGAACTCGGCCAGTCAATGGTTCCGGACGAAACGCCGCCCAGCCCGGCAATGATCCTGAGCGCGGTCGACTTGCCGCAACCGGACGGGCCAAGCAGGCTCACGAACTCGCCACTTCTGACCGTCAGTGACATGCCTGTCAGCGCGATCGTGCCATTCGAAAAAACCTTCGATACACCATCCATCGCCACAAGTGGGCGCTGGCCTGCGGATGGCTGAGGTGCTGGTTCGGCAACCGTCATTGCATTCATAGAATTGGCTTCTCGAACAGATCAAGATCTGTCCTCCCCGCCGCACATGCAAAAGGGAGGACAAAGTGTCAGTTACTTCTTCAGCGCCATGCCGACGCCCTTGCAGACGAACTGCGTGGTGAAGGCCTTCTTGTAGTCCATGGCAGGATCGAAAAGCTTGATGCTGACCATCTGGTCGAAGAACTTCTTGTACTTCTCATCCGTCATGCAACCGATGCCCTTGTCGAGCGCCTCGCCGGATTCCAGAATGCCATGATCCTTCATCTGCTTGATCGAGTAGGCGATCTGATCATCCGTCATGTCGGGATTGTCCTTCTTGATCAGATCGTTGGCAGCCTTGTTGTCACCGTAGAGATAGTTGTACCAGCCCTCGATCGAGGCATCGACGAAACGCTGAACCAGATCCGGGTTCGTCTTGATGAGATCTGCCTTGACGGTGATCGTCGTCGAGTACGGGCTGAAACCATTATCCGCCAACAGAAAGGTCTTCGGCGCCCAGCCCGTCTGCTTTTCAACGGCATAGGGCTCCGACGTCAGGTAGCCCTGCTGGGCCGATTTCGGATCCGCGATGAACGGACCAGGATTGAAATTGTAGGGCTTGTACTGCTCATCCTTGAAGCCCGGGAAATTGGCCTTCATCCATTCGAAATAGGTGAGATATCCGTCCTTGCCCATGAAAATGGCGCTCGCCTTGGCAAGATCTTCGAACTTCTCGATCCCCTGGTCAGGATGCGCCATCAGGATCTGCGGATCCTTCTGGAAGAGTGCTGCAACATCGACCAGCGGAATGCCCTCCTTGACCGCATTCAGCTCGCCCATCTCACCGCCCATGTAGAATTCGATCTTCCCGGCGATCAGCAGTGCAGAATTGGCGGCATTCGGGCCGCCCTGAACGATCGTGACATCGAGCCCATACTTCTTGTAGGTGCCATCGGCCACCGCCTGGTAAAATCCGCCATGCTCTGCTTCCGCCAGCCAGTTGGTTCCATAGGAGACCTTGTCGAGGGCCAGTGCAGGAAGAGCCGAAAGCATGCTCAGAGATGCAGAAACAGAAAACAATTTCAGCAATTTAGACATTACGGCAGATCCCCTTTTTAAAATTCGTGAACGCTTAATTTGCGCTGCAGCATAATAATGATCAGTCAAAATGCTCCATGAAAAGCATCAAAATTCGTTCGCCTTGATGCCTTTTTGCGCTATGTTGCGATGCCATCTGCAGTCCGGCTGGCCACCTCAGGGACCCTTTATCCGTGCTTCACTCGCGCAAGCTCCTCTACATCAATGAAATCGCACGAACCGGCTCCATCCGTAAGGCTGCGGCCAAGCTGAACGTGGCGTCGTCTGCGATCAATCGGCAGATCATCGCGCTGGAAGAAGAGATCGGCATGCCGCTATTCGAGCGGTTGCCGCGCGGTTTGCGGCTGACCGCAGCCGGAGAGCTCTACGTCGAGCACATCCGCGATGTCCTGAAGAACTATCAGCGCCTCAATTCGCGCGTACGCGCCCTGAAAATGCCAGACGCCGGCAAGGTGCAGATCGTTTCAACAATCGGACTTGCCGCAGGGCCACTCCCCGTGATCGTGCGCAAGTTCATTGCCGAGCACCCACGCGTCAAAATCTTCATGCGCAACGACGGTGGATCGACGACGATGAACCCGGTCTACACGGGAGAGGTCGATATCGGGATCGGGTTCAACATCCCGGCTACGCCCGGCGTTCGCACGCTTGCAGCCTTCGAGATACCCATTGGTGCGGTTCTGCCACCGCAGCACCCTTTGACGCGCAAGAAGAGCGTCAGCCTTGCGGAGGTGCTTCAGGAACGGCTGATCCTGATCATGCCGGGCACCAGCCTGCGTGATGTCATCGATTTCGCCTTTGCGCCGCTCTCTGCACCGATCGAGCCGGTCATCGAGACGAACTCAACAGAAACGGTGAAACAATTCGTTGCAGCTGGTACGGGCGTGACACTGATGAACCCGCTGGATGTCATCAACGAGTGCGGACGCGGCGAACTGGTCTACCGTCCGCTCTCGGATGGTCACGTCAGGCCACAGCAGCTTAAGGTCTTCGCCCGCGCCCGGGCGCCGCTTGACAGCGCAGGCAGCCTCTTCGTCGAGTTCCTGCTGTCAGAACTCGCGATCATGGTCGAAACCCTCGAAAAATCGGGTGCAATCCCTGCTTCGCAGACCAAGCCGGCGCTTCAGCCTTTTGAATAGAGATTTGAGAGCGGATAGCGCTTGACCTCATAGAGGAGGTCGATGAACCCTTGCGCTATGTGGCGCGCAACCAAAGCCCCCCGTTCTGCTGTGCCAGCGGAGGCATCCCCGACCACTCCGAACGGATTGAGATCATGGGCGATCCAGGCCACCGAATGTGGTGCAAGTGGCTGTAGATACTTGAAATTCTCGGCCATCCACTCGGCCTTCGACACAAAATCCTGCGCCTTGTCCATATGAACGAGATCAGGCCGGAAATGCAGCATCAGCGACGTTTCGACGTCACCGCCATGAATACCGAAACGTTGTTCGCGCGCAGAAACGAGCCCCTCGGGGTGCCCGAAGCGCGACCATTGTGTTGCGACAGCCATGATCCCGAACCGGACGCGGATTTCGCGCGAAACGATACTCATGATATCGAGATTGCCGCCATGGGAGTTGACCATGACGAGCTTCTTCACGCCAGCTTCCGCCACCTTGCCGCCGATTGCGGTCCACGCCTCAATAAGGAGATGCGCTGGATAGGAAAGCGTACCGGGACCATAGATATGCTCATTGGCCTTGCCAATTTCCTGGGTCGGAAGCACCAGAACGTCCAGATCAGACGGCAATATGGCACGAACTTCGGAAATCATGCCATTTGCGATGCTCACATCTGTCGAAATCGGCAAATGCGGACCGTGCTGCTCGGTCGAAGCCAGAGGCAAGATTGCGATTGTCTCGTCCTTGTCGAGCGCTTCGAAATCGTAGGCCGTCAATTCATTCCAGTAGAACGCCCGTGTCATCATGCCTCCGCCGTTTAGCACCGATGCATGTCGCGCTCGATCGGATCTGATTGAGCTGAACGGACTTGCATTGAGTCAAAGTGTTACAGCGTCGTTCGTGCATTCTATTGAACGCACCGCGCTGTAACGTCGATGGTGTAGGATAGTGATTGACCGTGGAAAAGCATCAATTTGAGATACGCATGCTGCCTTTTTGCGCGCACACATGTGGCATGCCAATGCCTACGGTGCGGTGCGTTCAACTAATCAGCTGACCGGCGCTGAAACACTTTGCATCTTTGCATGTTCACAAGACACGGGCACAGGCGCCCTGCAGGGATTGCCGCCAGAACCAGAATTGCAGATGTTCTATGCGTAGGGTCGGTATGATTTCTCTTCAATCAGCTCCGAAGCGAGCGCAATATTGATCTCGCGCTTGAGTTCGGCACGCCGATCATTCGTAATGTAGACCGCACGTGCAAGCTCGACAAAACGAGGCCCGAAGTTCTGCGCGCGCTCGCAATCGCGAATTTCGTCCTCGATATCCCAGAGCTCTTCATTGACCGACTTGAGCTTCAGCTTGAGGTTCAGCACCTCACCACCAAATGTGGTGCCAAGCTTGTTCGAAAGCATCCAAAGCTCGCGCGTCACGTTTGCGACCTTTGCGGGATCGCTCATACGCTCGGCTTTGATCTCCAGAATGGTGATCTTGTCGACCAGCTCACCCCAGGAAACTGGAACTTCAATCATTGGCTGGGCTCCCTTGCGCTGAAAGCGCTCGAATTTCATCTGCAATCTTCTTGAACAGCGCGGGCCAGGCATCCCCCCGGCCGCTGCGCAGTAGACGCATGGACGGATACCACGGGCTATCTTCGCGGCCGTCCATCCAGCGCCACTCGGCAACATGGCGAAGCGCGACCCAGACGGGACGGTTCAGCGCGCCGGCGAGGTGCGCAATCGAGGTGTCGCAGGTGACGATGAGGTCAAGATTTGCCATCACAGCCGCCGTGTCGACGAAGGCATCCGGCCCGCGATCGAAATCATCCCCGAACACCGTGATCTTCTGACCCAGTTGACCCGGCAATTCATCGGCGGCCACATCCATGTGCAGCGCATAAAGGGAGACATTGTCGAGCTCTGACAAAGGGATAAGTGCGGAAGGCGGAATGGATCGGCGTGGATCCACGCGGAAATCCTGGCTCCCGCGCCAACACAGACCCACCTTCAGGCCTTTTCCGGGCATACGCTCCCGCCAGAAGGCAGCCCGCTCCGCATCCGCTGTGAGATAAGGGACATTCGCGGGGATCGTATCCAGCCTGGTCGCAAACGCCCGCGGCAGGGAACTGATGGCAATCTTCTCGTCAAAATCACCTTCGAGATCCGTCGACGGGCGCCACTCCATGGCGCAGCCGGACGAGGCAAGAAGCTTCCGCATTTTTGCAGGACCAGCAATCGTTACATGCGCTCCATGCTGACTGAGAAGCGCCGCATAGCGAAAGAACTGGATCATGTCGCCGAGACCGTGATCCTGAACGACCAGAATGCGCTTGCCTTGCATGGTCGAGGGATCCGCAAGGTCAAAGCGTGCCTCACTTTGTGGGACCGGACGCTCGCCCTCGATCCAGCGGTGCTCGTAGGCGTCCCAACCTTGCGCGAAATCGCCCTTCAATAGCTGCAGGCAACCCTTGCTGCTGATCGCTTCCTGCAGGTCTGGCTGCAAGTCGAGCGCCTTGTCGTAATAGGTAACGGCCAAATCGAACGCCCCCAGGGCCCGGGAGACAATTCCAAGGCCACAATAGGCCTCGGCGCAATTCGGATGCCGTTTGACAGCCCGCATGAAGGCCTCTCTGGCCTCAAGATCGCGTCCGAGCCGGCGTAGCGAACTTCCAAGGTTGAGTTCAGCCTCGAGCATCGAGGGATCGATCTTGAGCGCACGGCGAAGCGCATCAACAGCCTCGTCCAGGCGACCAAGACGATAGAGCGCTGCACCCAGATTGGACCAAACGCCAACGTCATTCGGCATGACGGCTGCAGCGTCCTTGAAGTCCTGCGCCGCGTCTGCGACACGCTTCAGCCCGAAATGCAGGCAACCCCGGTTAAACAGCGCATCGAAATAATCGGGCGCCAGCTCGATCGCTCGACCGTAGAATGCGAGCGCACCGTCAAAATGGCCGCGTCGTTCGAGAATGAACCCGCCCGAACACAACGCTTCTGGAAAGTCGGGACGGATCCGCAAAGCAGCATCGAAATATTCAATCGCCTGGTCGATGCGCCCTTCACTCTGCTCCCGCAACCCCGTGAGATAAAGCACCCGCGCTTCATCTTTTATGACCGGGGCGGATTGTGTGTTCATGGGCGCGGCTCCTCACCGTCATGCCACGCTTTCGCACCGGGCCGCCCGCTCCGGATGCACCTTGGCGCAGTCATGGGTTTGAGGTGCATTTTTGCCGTGCCGGACTTGTGCGAGGCTTTTGCAAGCAAAATCCAATGAATTTCGGCATAGACGATTGAATATGCGGACCTTTTTCCTGATCAGGGACCCGGATGGCTCATCAATGTTGGCAAATCTGATTTTCGCTAACCGCGCAGCTGCGGACGAGCATCTCAGATAGGGTTTGTTTCGGCAAAAATGCCCGTCAACTCATCCCGATGACGCAACATCGCGAGATAAAGGCGATAGTCACGCACAGCCGCGCTGCGGCCTTCCGGGTCAGGCTTGATAACACGTGGGGTTGCATCTGCCGGGCATTGGTCAAAATCCTGGCGTCGGGTGAGCACACCCGCTGCCAATGCGGCGTTGAGCGCGGTGCCAAGCAACACAGCGTCCCGGGCGTCGTGCACGGCAATTTCGCGGCCGGTGATGTCGGCATAAAGCTGCGGGATCACCGGGTGATTGGCAAATCCCCCGGTCATCAGAAGGGTCTTGATCTGATTGCCTGTCGGCATATGTTCGATGACATGACGAATGCCACAAGCCAGCGAAACACATGCGCGCCAATAAAGCCGCGCAAGCCCGTCGAAACTCGTATCCAGGCTCAACCCGGCCATGACACCACGAAGTCCAGGATCGGAAAACGGGGAACGCGAACCATGGAAATCCGGCAGGATTGCAATCGGCAATCCATAGTCATGCCCCTTTGAAGCCATCTGTGTCGCAATATGCGTAAGCACACCAAGGTGCCTGTCGGACGTCGGCGCTCCACCGGCCGGATGCAAGCGCAGAATATGGTCCAGCAGCGCGCCGGAGGCGGATTGCCCGGCCTCTAACAGCCAGAGCCCCGGAAGAGCCGCATCACGGAACGCACCCCAGCAACCGGAATGATTGCCACCCTGCCGAGAAAGCGTGATCACGCAACTTGACGTTCCTGCGACCAACCCCGCCTTGCCTTCCATCTCCTCTTCCCGGACACCCAGAAAGACTCCCGAGGCGCCGGCATAGGCGTCGATGAGGCCGGCAGAAACGACACAGCGTTCGGTCAACCCGAGCTCCTGAGAAGCCCTTTTGCTCAGTCTTCCAACAGGGGTGGCCATTGAATGAGAATGACCTGGCAATCCGCACCGTTCAGCGACATCTGCAAGGCCGGAACTGTCCAGAAACGCGTCAGGTCGGGCACCTGGTGCGGCCGGTTCATAGCCCCATTTCGACGCAAGAGATGAATGCGATCGGATATTCAGGTCAGTCGCCCGCCATGTCAGAAAATCGCAGAGGTCGAGCACCAGATGAGCCCTCGCCCACCGCTCCGGCATATTGCGCTTGAACCAGAGCAACTTCGGCAATTGCATTTCGGGTGACAGACGGCCACCGAAGCGTTGAACGACGGGATCATCGGACGCCGAGAGTTCGCCAGCTTCACCCACTGCACGATGATCCATCCAAAGCATTGTATCGAAACGCGTTTCTGCATCGACCGAAACACTCAAGGGCGCGCCGTCAATGTCTCGAAAGACGAGCGAACAGGTCGCATCGAACCCCAGCGCGACAACATCCGCCGGATCGGTACCGGATGCCGCCATAGCTTCGCGAACACACTGGATGACCGCTTGCCAGATTTCCTCGCTGTCCTGCTCGTAGTGGCGAACTTCGGGTTGGGAAAGGCTCACCGGCGCGACCTTGCGGGCCAATTGGGCACCATTCAAGGCAAACACCGCAGCACGCGCACTGCCTGTGCCAACATCGACCGCGATGATGCGTTCAACCATTCAGGCTTGCTTCCGAATTCCTCACCAGATCGACACGTTGCAGCAATTCGGGCATCAGGTCAAACCTTGCATCGACCTTTGTCCGGGCTATCGCGCGCATGTAGGATTCGGCCTTCGTATGCCCACCTCCCGTAAACGCGAAAACCCGCATGGCGGCAGCATTCGCCGCCTCTATGCCCGCGGGGCTGTCTTCGACCACGATGCAATTTTCGGCCGGCACGTTCTGGCTGCCCGCCGCCAGCATGAAAAGGTCTGGGGCAGGCTTGCCGTGCTGAACCATCGTTGCGCTGTAAATACGTCCGGAAAACCTTGGCAGAAGGCCGGTAATCGAGAGGCTGCGCTCAATGCGATCGACCTGGCTGGATGACGCGACACAAAAGGCGATGCCACGGCTCTCAAGCCCATCGAGAACCGCCGAAATCCCGCTCATCGGCTGCAATTCCTGCTCGAAACGAGCAAACAGTTCCTGCCGCAGATGCATTGCAAAGTCTTCCGGCAACATCAGACCGTCTTCGGCCGCGACCGCCTCTATGACCGACCTCAGGCTCCTACCTAGAAACCGGGTTGACAATTCGTCCCGCTCCATCCGCAAACCCCGGAGCGCCAGCAATTCTCCCAGAACCGAGAGGGCGATCGGCTCGCTGTCGACGAGAACCCCGTCGCAGTCGAAGATCACAAGCCAGCGCCCGTCCGCCCGCATGAAATCAGAGCCCTGTCGATCCATCGATATAGGCCTGCAAGGTTGCAGCAGCACCGCGCGACCGCAAACTTGCAAGCGCCTCGCTGAAGCGTTGAACAAACCGTGGATTGGTTCCGACATCGCCAAAAATGTCACCGAGCGCGAGGAAAGCCTTGGGGTCTGCTCGGGATGCGAGCGCCGCTTCATGCAGGCGCTCGGCGCTGGCATCATTGAAGGCAATAGCCTTTCCGCTGTCCGAGACACCCTCGAAATATTTGCACCACAGCGCCGACACCAGTGCTAAGCCGATGACGTCAAGGCCCTTGGCAAGTCGATCGGATGTGGACGGCAAAATGAATTTCGGCTGGCGGTTCGAACCATCCTGGGCAAGACGCGGGATCGTGTCCCCGATCTTCGGATTGGAGAAGCGTCGCTCGATCAGATCGAAATAGTCACCCAGGCCCGTATCCGGTACCGGGGGCACGACAGGGATGATCTCATCGTGCTCAAGCTTGGCGAGAAAGGCCCGTATCAGCGGGTTCTCCATGGATTCGTGCACGAAATGGATATCCATCAGCGATGCGGGATAGGCGATCGCCGCATGCCCGCCGTTCAGGATACGAAGCTTCATCAGTTCGTAGGGCGCTACATCGGGCACGAATTGGGCCCCGACTTTCTCAAAAGCCGGACGACCGAGCGGAAAATTGTCCTCCAGAACCCACTGCTTGAACTCTTCGCAGAAGACAGGCCAGCCATCCTCAACGCCATAGGAACCGCGCGCGATGTCGATTTCCCGCTGCCCGGTTGCAGGCGTGATGCGGTCGACCATCGAATTCGGAAAGGCGACATTCTCTTCGATCCAGTGCGCGAAGCCCGGGTCAGCCAGCTTGGCGAGACCGACGATCGCACTTTCCGTCACCTCACCATTGCCGGGAATGTTGTCACAGGACATGACAGTGAATGGTGCAATGCCAGCAGCTCGGCGGCGCTTCAGCCCGGCAAGAATAAGGCCAAAGACCGTTTTCGGCTTGTCGGGGTTGGCTGCGTCGGCAGCAATAGTTGGGTGCTTGGGGTCAAACTTGCCTGTCGCCGGGTCGATGAAATAGCCACCTTCGGTGATCGTCATCGACACGATGCGAATGGCAGGATCGGCAAGCCTTGCCATGATCCCTTCGAAGTCCGGTGCTGCGATGAAATCGATCATCGGACCCGTGATGGTAGCAGCCGAAAGGCTGATATCCTGCTCGACCACAGTAGTGAGGTAGTCCTGCGCGGCCAGGACGTCCTTCATCTTGCCGTCAGAGGGCATCACACCCGCGCCAATGATCGCGAAGTCGAGATTCTCACCCTTGTTGAAGAGCTCATGCAGATAGACCGCCATGTGGGCGCGGTGAAAGTTGCCCACGCCAAAATGCACGATCCCGGCGCTGAGATCGGACCGCTTGTAGGTCGGCAGCGAGACTGTGCCCTTGAATGCATCGAGATTGGCAAGCGAAAGTCTGGTCATGTTTCATTCTCCTGCGGAAAAGGTGCAGCTCTCGCCGCAACCTCCTTCCTAAATTGCAAGTCCCTGCTCGCTGAATTTGTGAATGCGTGCGTCATCGGGCGTCAGGAAGATCGTATCGCCGTGGCGCAGCTTCGTGTCGCCGCTGGTCCGGATTGTCAGTGTTCCGGCATTCTCGGTGTGGACGTGGCAGAAGGTGTCGGACCCGAGATGCTCTGCAACGCCGACAGTTCCGCGCCATGCGCCATCCGTTGAGGAGACGGCAATATGCTCGGGCCGCACGCCGATCGTGCGTGCTCCGACGCGGCTCGCGAGTTCGCCCTCGATCAGGTTCATCCGCGGCGAACCAATGAAGCTGGCCACAAACAAATTCCGTGGCCGATTGTAGAGTTCCATCGGCGAGCCGACCTGCTCGATATTGCCGCGGTTCAGTACAACGATCTTGTCAGCCATGGTCATGGCTTCCACCTGATCGTGCGTCACATAAATCATCGTGGTTCCAAGCTGCTGGTGAAGCTCGGAAATTTCCAGCCGCATGGTCACGCGCAAGGCCGCATCGAGGTTTGAAAGCGGTTCGTCGAACAGGAACGCCGTTGGCTGCCGAACAATCGCCCGCCCGATCGCGACACGCTGGCGCTGGCCGCCGGACAACTGCCCGGGCTTGCGCTCGAGATAGTCGGTCAGGTTGAGGGTACGCGCTGCATCCGTCACCTTGCGGTCGATCACAGCCGGATCCTCGCCAGCCATCTTCAACGGAAACGCAATATTCTTTCGCACCGACATGTGCGGGTAGAGCGCATAGGACTGGAACACCATCGCAAGCCCGCGCTTTGCGGGGGCTGCCATCGTGACATCCGTCCCATCGATATCGATCGTGCCGCCGGATACATCCTCAAGGCCGGCAATCAGCCGCAGAAGCGTCGACTTTCCGCATCCGGAGGGGCCAACGAATACGACGAATTCGCCGTTTTCAATTTGCAGGTCGATGGACGGAATGACCTTGAGATCACCGAAAACCTTCGAAACCTTCTTCAGAGTAATGCTGCCCATTGGGATATCCTCACTTGACTGCGCCGAAGGTCAGGCCGCGAACCAGCTGCTTCTGCGAGAACCATCCGAGCACCAGGATCGGTGCGATGGCCAGCGTCGAAGCAGCGGAAAGCTTGGCCCAGAAGAGACCTTCGGGACTGGAATAGGATGCGATGAAAGTGGAAAGAGGTGCTGCCTGCGACGCTGAAAGGTTCAGAGTCCAGAACGCCTCGTTCCATGACATGATGATGTTCAGAAGGACCGTTGATGCAATGCCGGGAACCGCCATGGGTGCAAGGACATAGACGATCTCCTTGCCCAGTGTTGCACCATCCATCCTGGCAGCTTCAAGGATTTCGGCCGGGATTTCCTTGAAGTAGCTGTACAGCATCCAGATGATGATCGGCAGGTTCATCATCGTCAGGATGATAATCAGCCCTGTCTTGCTATCGAGCAGTCCGAGATTCTTGAAGGCCAGATAGAACGGCACCAGAACTGCCACCGAGGGCATCATCTTGGTGGAGAGCATCCACATCAGGATGTCCTTCGTCCGCTTTGCGGGATTGAAGGCCATAGCCCAGGCGGCCGGGATGGAAATCAGCAATGCAATCAACGTCGATCCGAACGAGATTGCCGCCGAGTTCCATACGTGGAGCAGGTAGTCAGAGCGCTCCTGCACCTCGGCATAGCTCGACAAGGTCCAGTGAAAATTCACGAAGACCGGAGGAAATGCAATCGCATCGCCTTCAGACTTGAAGCTGGTGATCACCGTCCAGAGAATCGGGAAGAACAGAATAAGTGCGATGATCCAGGCAAGCGCGGTCATCGAAACGCGGCGGGTGTTGGAAACATGACGTGCCATCTTGTCAGCCCTCCAGGTTTTTGCCGATGATGCGCATTAGGAAGAAGGCAACAATGTTGGCAACGATGACGGCGATGATCCCACCCGCTGAGGCGCTACCAACATCGAAGTTGAGCAGGGCCTGCGTATAGACCAGGAATGGCAGGTTCGTGCTTGCAGTCCCCGGCCCACCATTGGTGGTGACGAGAATTTCGGCAAAGACACCCAGAAGGAAGATCGTCTCGATCAGGATCACGACAGTGATCGCGCGCGACAGGTGCGGCAGCACCAGATGAATGAAACGATCGATCGCCCCTGCCCCATCCATCTCCGCAGCCTCGATCTGTTCACCGTCCAAAGACTGCAAAGCGGTGAGCAATATGAGCGTCGCAAACGGCAGCCATTGCCAGGAAACGATCATGATGATGGACAGAAGCGGGATGTCGGCAAAGAAGTCGATTGCGCCAAGCCCGAGCGACTTGGTGATCCATGCGAAGATCCCGTAGGTCGGGTTCATCAGCATGTTCTTCCAGACGAGCGCCGCAACGGTTGGCATGACGAAGAACGGCGAAATCACCAGAATACGGACGATGCCCTGACCGAAGATCGGCTGATCGATCAACAGGGCGAGAAACAGGCCACCCACAACAGAGATCAGCAGAACGCCGCCGACAAGCAGGATCGTATTGATCACAGCTGCGCCAAATGCGGGATCGGTCACAAAATAGTAGTAGTTGTCCCAACCGGCAAAAGAGATCACCGGGTTCAAAAGACTGTAATTCTGGAATGAGTAGTAGAGCGTTGCAGCGAGCGGAACGGCCATCCAGACGAACAGAAGGATAACCGATGGCGCCATCATCGCCCGCGCTGTCGTGCGCATTTGCATCGTAGCCATGGGGGTGGACCTTTCCATCACTTAATGCATGTCGCACGCAATCACGTTGGATCGAGCGAAACGAACATGCATCATCCCAATTTGTTACAGCGTCCCTTTCGCACCTCAAAAGGTGCGAGGCGCTGTAAAAGAGAGCCGCAGCACGCGTCACCGGTGTGCGGCTCCAGACCATCGCCCAACATAGTCGGGCGATGGTTCGTTCCCAGGGAGGAAGCTTACTTGATGTAACCGCCCTTTTTCATCTCACGTTCGGTGAGCTTCTGAGCGTTTGCAAGCGCCGTATCGACGCTTTCCTTGCCGGCAAGCGCGGCAGAGAACTGCTGACCAACTGCGGTACCAATGCCCTGGAACTCAGGAATGGCGACAAACTGGACACCCACATATGGAACCGGCTTGACAGTCGGATGCACCGGATCTGCCGAATTGATCGAGTCAAGCGTCATCTTCGCGAAGGCGGCAGCCTTCTGGTAGTCCGCGTTGTTGTACAGCGAGGTGCGCGTGCCCGGAGGAACGTTTGCCCAACCTTCCTTGGAGGCTACAAGCTCGGTGTAGTGCTTGCTCGTTGCCCAGGCGACGAACTTTTCGGCAGCTTCAACCTTCTTGGAGCCAGCCGGGATGGCAAGGTTCCAGGCCCACAGCCAGTTACCACGCTTGCCGAGGCCGTTGTCCGGAGCAAGAGCATACCCAACCTTGTCGGCGACAGTCGAAGCCTTCGGATCGGAAACGAACGATGCAGCAACTGTCGCGTCGATCCACATGCCGCACTTGCCCTGCTGGAAGAGCGCAAGGTTTTCGTTGAAGCCGTTGGACGAAGCGCCTTCCGGACCAGCGTCCTTCATCAGCTTCACGTAGAATTCGAGCGTCTTCTTCCATTCCGGCTGGTCGAACTGCGGAGCCCACTTTTCATCGAACCAGCGCGCGCCGAAGGAATTGGACATGGCAGTCAGGAATGCCATGTTTTCACCCCAGCCTGCCTTGCCACGAAGGCAGATGCCGTTCACGCCGGTCGCGCGATCCGTCATCTTGCGCGCTGCATCGGCGATGAAGTCCCAGGTCGGCGCGTCAGGCATCTTCAGCCCCGCCTTTTCCATCAGGTCCTTGCGGTACATGACCATCGAGCTCTCGCCGTAGAACGGTGCGGCATAGAGCTTCCCGTCGGCGCTGATGCCATTGCGAATAGCCGGCAGCAGGTCGTTGACATCGTAATCCGCGCCGAGGTTGTCGAGCGCAACCAGCCATCCGTTCTTCGCCCAGATCGGCACTTCATAGGTGCCGATGGTCAAAACGTCGTACTGCCCACCCTTGGTGGAGATGTCCGTGGTTACCTTCTGGCGCAGAACGTTTTCTTCCAGAGTGACCCAGTTCAGCTGGATGTCCGGATTTGCCTTGGAGAAGTCATCGGTCAGCTTCTGCATGCGGACCATGTCGCCGTTATTCACCGTCGCGATCGTCAACGTTTCAGCGTTTGCCATACCCGAGATGGCCAGGGCCGAAACGGCGCCCAGCAGCAATGCCTTGAAATTCATTTTATCCTCCCAAACGAAGTCAGTGAGCATTTGCTATGCTCATGGGCAAATGATCGTTAATCGGTTGAATTTGTCAATCCAGATTCGATGCTGCAGCGCAAACGGCGGCATCATCTGTCTGAATTGAATGGCGTATTTTTCTGCACAGATTGCCGACTCACGAAAAATCCGGCCGCTGGGAACCCAGTCAGCCGGAGGCAAAACCACCAGTTATCGAACTTGGAAATTGCTATTTCGAGCGGGGAAACGGTCTCTGATCAGGCCGCCATGAGCAACATTCGGCCGGCTTCTTCATCCGTAATCAAACCGTTGATATGTCCACCCTTGACCGCAGCCCTGATGGCGGCATGTTTTGCCACACCGCGGGCAACACCAATGACCATGGATGTATCACGCGAGGGAATGGGCAAGCTCGCAACCCGATCATTCACCGGATGACTGAGGAGCTGGCCGTCTTCACCAAATACCCAGCCACAGATTTCACCCGCCGCCCCGGCCTTCAAAATATCTTCCATTTCGTCCGGTCGCAGGAAACCGTCGATGACCAGAGGGCCGCCGATAGCCATTTCACCGATCCCAATAAAAGTCACATCCGTCCGGCGAGCCAGTTCAACAGTCGTCGCGATCAGCGGCTGGTTATGCATCACATCACGCTCTTCCCGGGAAGAAACGATGACCGGCAGAGGCATGGGAAAGTGCGGCGCCTTGACGGCATCTGCCATTGAGAAGATGACGTTGAAATATGCTGCCGATCCGTCGGGGCTGATATTGCCGGTCAGGGACACGATCTTGTGTTGCGGACACTCCATCGACGGCAGCTGATCAATAACCGCGCGCAGCGTTCGCCCGGTTCCCATCGCGATGATCTGCGGATCGGACTTCTTCAGCCACCGCTCGAGTTCTGCCGCCCCCGCCTCCGCAACACCAATGGGAGACGGTCCTGCATCCGGATCGGTTGGCACGATCTCGACCTGGCGTAGCCCAAACCGCTGTTTCAAGTCTTCAGCGAGTTCCATGCAGGCAGCGATCGGATGGTCGAGACGAACTTTGATCAACCTTTCAGCGACCGACAAAGATATCAATCGCTGGGCACTCTGGCGCGAGATTCCCATGATGCTGGCGATTTCGTCCTGAGTCCTGCCAGCCACATAGTACAGCCATCCAGCTCTGGCGGCGTCATCAAGCCTGCTCGTGCTTTCAGTTCTGCGCGCCATTGATCCTCCGTCTCATGTAAGCGCTGACACGCTGCCAAGTTTCATCCAGTGTGTCAAACAGCCACTTGAGTCAAAGGGACGAGGACTGATGAAAAACTGGCGTATGGAACAATGCTTATTCCAGGGCCTTAAGCATTGGAATAATTGAGAATTCTCCATTCTCTGCCCGCTGCGTGAGCGACCTCAGATATCCACCGCTTGAACGAATTTCGTCTGCTCTTTCCAGAATGGCGGAAATGACTACGGCTGCGATGGCGTCACCCATGACGGAACGCGCCTTTTCCCAGGCTGATGGCGAGACGCCGAGCATTGATCGTACGATACCCGCGGCCTCGGTGAGATCTGCCCATGTCTCGATCGGCCGTCGGCTGTAATCACGGATCTGCGGACACGCTGCCAGAACACGTTTCAAGGTGACCCCGATAGGTGTCTTCGGCCTTGGCAGGACCGCCGCTGTTGTTATGTCTTTGCCGTTATTTTCAAATGTTAGGTCTGTTTTTGAATTCTGAATATGGTGCTCAGAATCTGAGTCATTGGCGCTCATTTCTTGCTCAGAAAGACTATTGAGAAAGAGGGCTTCGGTATCGCGATAGAGTTCTGACAGGGCGCGGTTTCGATCGCGAAGGCTGTTCATTTCTGCATTTCGCGCAACACGTCCAGAAAGCCCCTGCAGGCGGAGCATAAGCGCTGGCCAATCCCCTGCCCTTGCTTCCTCAAAGGCTGTCTGAATGATCTTGGCGATGTCGCGCAAATAGATCGTGATTTCGGCACGCAACTTTTGCCGTGCCCGTTCCTCGGTCCGCACTTCGTCGGACTTCTGATAGATCTCGGAGGCCATCAAGGCGAGCGGTGCAATATCGAAGCCAAACATTTCCTCAGGCGCACCCGCCTCATTGCGCCTGCAATAGCGCTTCCCGTTCGGGCTATCTCGACGAAGGATAAGGCCTGCGCCCACCAGTGCAGCCAAATGACGCCTGATGGTCGCGCCGGACATACCCCGGGTCCTGATCGAGAGTTCGGCGTTTGAGGGGAAGACCACGACTGGCGCAGAGCCATCAATTTCTCGCTGCTGGTGAAAGCTTGCAAGCGCCTCCAGAACGGAAATCGAGCGATCGGAAAGTCCGAAATGCGCGCGCGCCTCTGTCAGCGCCCGAATGAGCTGCCATTTGTCGGCACGCCCGTTCTCGTTCCCTGCCTGGCCATTGGATAGCGCTGCCTGACGGTCAGACACCCACTTGCGGTTTGCAAACTGGCGCGCGTCAAGGCGAGCGCCGCCGAAAGGCGTCGTTGCGAATGTTTCGATCATGGCGGTCCTCTTCTCTCCAAGAGGCAAGAAGGGCCCTGGGACGCTGATAGACGCAGACTACCGCCGTGCGGACGCAGGTCAGCACGCTATCTCGTTAACTCATTGAATCACGGCATGAATCATCACGTCAGCGCGAAAACGCTGATGCCGACTCTTGACTTTGTCTGGCGGAAGTGATTCTCTCAAACTGCGACATTGAAGAGGGCTTCCGGAATGGCAACGTTTCGGGGGTCCTTTTTTCTTGCTCAGTGTGCTCCTGTTAGCGGTTTCACGGGTGCCCCGAAGCTATACGCAAGACGAGCTCAGGCATTCATTTGCTTGGGTTCGGCTGTGATTACTGCCGATGACCTCCTTGATAGCTTTCCCAGGTTTCCTCGATGATGCGTGCAACGGACGCTAGAAACGCGTCCGTGACCGGCGCGGTAAATTCGATTCGAGGCTTTGCCCGTCCGGAATAAATGCGACCGAAGGGCTTTCCATCACGCCCTGCGAGAGGCTCCCCCTTATCGAGCTTTTCTTTCTGCTTCTTGGAAAGCCGATCAAAAAGGATCTGAAATCTTCGATTGGAATCTCCCGCACGAAAGCGCTCGGATCTGATTTCGTCAGCCGCAAGTGACTTGGCGGATTCCTTCGCAAAAAACGCACCCAGCGCCATCCAGCGTTCGCGGCCAGCCTTGGGGGCAGGGCCAATGGCATGCGCAAACTGGATCGGGACGCTGTCAGCGACCTGAAGGAGGCGCGAAACTTCGCTCTTCTGGACCCCGAGAGCATCTTCAACCACCTTGCGGTTAAATCCACGCTTGACGAGAGCCTGGGCAAAAAAGGCGCGCTCGATAAACGTCAAATCGCGCCGCTCGGCATTCTCCTTGCCTTGAGCGAGAACGAGTTCATCATCTGACAAGGGGCGGATGATCGCCTTGATCTTCCGGTCCAGGCTGCGCACCGCAGCAAGGCGACGATGACCATAGGCTGTCTGGTAATGACCTGGACGATCCGGGTGAGGGCGGACAAGAATGGGTACCTGCTGGCCGCTTTCGCGAATGCTTTCGGTGAGAGCGGTGAGCCCCTCATCGTCCCGCTCGGTGCGGGCAAAGCGATCTTCGACAAACGACCCTTCTACGAGTGCGCAATCGAGCTCGACAATCCGCTCACCTTCTTCCATGGCCTGACGCAGCGATCGCGCTTCCTCCGCCTCGCGGGCGATCGAACCGAGGCTCAGGCCCATCGCGCGAACTGCGCCCGAAGAGGCGCGCGACGGCTCGGAACTACGCGCCGTCGGCTGCTGATCTGTTGATGCGGCAGAGGTCGATGCAGGCGAGGGTGCAGAGGCGGACGGCGGCGCCCCCGTAAACAAAGCCTTCAATTCATCCCGTCTTTTCCCACCGGCCATTCCGATCATAACCCCTCGTCGGTCTTCACGTACGGCCCCAGGCCGTGTGCACCAGTTGTTCGATTTCTGCGTTCACCGCATTCAGGCTTTCAATCGCCCGGTCGTAGGTCGAGCGCGTGAAGTTTTCGCGGCCGACTTCATAAAGCGTCTGCTTGGTCAGGCCGGCGTCGGAAATCGCGGTCGACTTCACCATCGGCGCTGTGAGTACGCGATCTCCAAACAACGAGCGCATGAACCCGGTGATCTGCGTCTGTGGCCCATCATTGGGCTCGAACCGCGTGACCAGATAGCGGAGGAAGTCGAAATTCAACGTGCCGCCGGCCTCGCGCACCACGGCCAGGAGATCCGATGTCATGAACAGGAACTGGCTCATCGAGGCCACATCCAGCATCTGCGGATGCACCGTGACAATCACGGACGTTGAGGCGCAGAGCGCGGATAGCGTGAGGTAACCGAGCTGGGGAGGGCAATCGAGCACAACGACATCGTAGTCGTCCGCCACGGTCTGCAACGCTTCCTGAACGCGGGCAAAGAACAGTGCTTCTGTTTTTTCACCGCTACGCCGATTGGCCAACACCTGCGGTGTGACGTGCTCGAACTCCTGCAGTTCAAGATTTCCAGGAACAAGGTCGAGACCATCGAAATAGGTCTTCCTGATCACGTCCCGCAGTGTTCGACGCTCGGCATCATAACGGATTGCTCCGTAGAGCGTATCATTGCCCGACAGGTCGAGCTCCGGTTGATATCCAAAGAGCGCAGATAGCGATGCCTGAGGGTCGAGATCAACAGCGAGCACTCGATGGCCGCTCAATGCCAGATATTGTGCGAGATGAACGGCGGACGTGGTCTTGCCAGAGCCACCCTTGAAGTTGGTCACAGACAGGATCTGGAGATGCTCGTTTCGCGACGGATCACGCCACTTCATATACGAGCGGGCCTTCTGGACATTGCCCTTCGCCGTCGCCTGTTCGGCGAGATACCGCCGCAAAGCATTGATGTCCGACAGCGAATAGAGCCGGCGTCCTGAAACGCCCGTCGAAGGCTGCGGCCCCTCGCCGGCAAGAGAAAGCTGCCGAAGATATCCATCGGAAACGCCAATCAACTTGGCAGCTTCACCGGAACTGAACGAACGTAGCGTCTTCTGTGCGGCCGGCGGAAAGAGCCGCTCACGCATTGCCTTCAACTGTTCAGACAGGGCTGCCGCATCCGCCGCGATCGTCTCGTCGGCCGGCCGAAGCGTTTTGTTTTCCGCCCTGTTGTGGCTTATGTTCATGTCGAGCCCTGCGCATCCGCAATCGGGTCTGCGTGAATGGCTGGCGAGACAAACGAATTGGTGGTCTCGTTACAGCTGAATTCTGCAGTTACGCCGAAACGGCATTTATACTTAACTTGGCGTTAAAAGTGCGCAAGAAGGCGAGTCGCGTCAAGCGTTTTCGGATTCCTGTCCACCGGCTGGCTTTCCGAACACCCTTGTCGCGGGCAACGACTCACCTGGGTCTTAATTCTGAAATGAAAGGGAAGGGGCGTTGACAGCTGTCAACAGATTAAAATTGCCTTGCGCAAGAGATCAGCCGGCAGAATTGACCCGAGATACGATGCCCGACTCGGCATCCCGGACGTAATCGACGTGACGACCATTCCAATGAAAATGAAGCTGACGCCCCTCGACAGGGTTCGATGCCAGGTCAGGATAGAAGAGGGCGGCACAGCTCCCGCCAGGGAACCGGAGGCTTGAATAGACGATACCGTAGGAACCCGAAGCGAGAAGTGGTTCTGCCAGAGCATGAGCCGCATCGTAACTGTCCGTGGCGAACCAGGCACTTTCCAACATAGGCCGTGCATCATGCAAGGCACCGGAAACCGTGAGCGTAAATGTGCGGAAAGCAGACGTCCAACCCGACCGCTCCTGTGTTGCGGCCATGAACCTCTCGTGATGTCGCACCGTCTCCATCAGCGCAACCTCGAAACTATCCCCTGCATACAGCACGCCATACCGCCCATCGGAAAAACGGGTCGGTCGATCGAGGCTGAGATGAGCGAAGGGGTACATCAGAAAATCAGAACCTGCCCCTTCGACCTTTCGCGAAGCCGGCAGGAGATCAGCATTGCCGACAGACTCCATCAGTTGCGGATCCGTCTTCATTTCTGCAGAATGCAGGAGCGACCAGTCTTCCGGATCGGCGATATCCTCAAAGGGATCAACGACCCCATAAGATGAGCGCACGATCCGATAAGCCTCAGCCCAATTGATCTCGGCAAGGGACGGAATAATCACCAGCCACCCCGGCCAGAGTCCAGAAGACGACGTACGCGCATCAGATCCGTTAACTCACCGTTAAGCATAACCTGGCGCGCCGACTTCCCGCCGAAGGCAGCATTTTCAGCGGAAATCCAGTCATAACCCCTTTGCGGATCGCGAAACACCATACGAAGCGCCTTATGAATGCCCATGATGTTGGACAAGCGCGCCTTGCCGTCGCGGGAAAGGCGACCAATTTCACCAGCTTTCCAGCGCCGATAGGTCCGGACCGGCATATCGACGAGAACTGCGGCCTCTTCATCCGTCAAACTCCATTGCTTGAAAAGGTTGACAGCCGCGCGAAACATCGCGGAACCCTCTTCATCCGTGATCGGAGTAGGCATGAACTTCCTGCCGAGACTTTCAACGGGTTCCAAAAGAGCCATGATATTTCCTTTCGGAAGGAGAATAGGTGTCCGGATGCCAAATGGCAACCGAATGCAATTCTTTATTCACCGCAACAGAAGCGAACGGACCGCAGGCATTGACCCACTCCTTCTGAATGGTAAAAACGGCTCACGTTATCGACGCGATCAGACCATTTTGAGGCATATTTCATGGATTTGAAGTTCGGAACCAGCGGCTTGCGCGGACTCTCGGTGGATCTGGCAGGCCCACCGTCATTCATCTATGCGGCCGCATTCGCGCGCTACCTTCTTGATAAGGGATATGCAAAGCGCGGGGACAAGGTTTTGGTCGGCCGCGATTATCGCGACTCCAGCCCAACCATCGCGCAAAACTGCATCGGGGCGCTTCGCGACGAAGGTCTTGAGCCTCTGGATTGCGGCACACTGCCTACACCGGCGCTTGCGTATTACGGACTCGAGCTGAAGGCTGCCAGCCTGATGATCACCGGATCACACATCCCAGCAGACAGAAACGGGATCAAGTTCTATCGACCGGATGGCGAAATCGACAAGGCGGACGAAGCCGATATCAATCGGTTTGCCAATGCGATCATGGCGGATCCGCAGTCGATACCACAGGTTCCGGGGGAGGCACCGCTTGCAGGAGAGATTGCCCGGTCGCTTTTCGCGACACGCAACACCAACCTTCTGCCGAAGGATGCGCTCGCCGGGCTAAAGGTTGGGGTCTATCAGCATTCAACAGTTGCCAGAGACATGTTTGTCGATGTGTTGAAGCACTACGGCGCAGAGACCATTGCGCTGGGACGGTCCGAACAATTCATACCCGTCGACACCGAGGCGGTTTCGCCAGACACCATCGCGAAGATGAAAGGCTGGGTCGCCGAACATGGTCTCGACTGCATCATATCCGCGGATGGCGATGGCGACAGACCCCTGGTGGCCGACGAAACCGGCACGCCGCTTCGTGGCGATCTTCTCGGGCTCCTGGCTGCCAATTTTCTCGGTGCGAAGGTCGTGGCAACTCCGGTCACCTCAAATTCAGGCATTGAACGCGCGGGCACCTACGTCCTCATGCGCACGAAAGTAGGCTCTCCCTACGTTATTGCGGCAATGGACGCGGCTCGCGCATCCGGCAATCAATCCATCGTCGGCTTCGAAGCGAATGGCGGAACACTGACGGGCAGCGATTTCGAGATCAATGGCCAGATCTTCAAGGCGCTTCCGACCCGCGACTGCTTCCTGCCGGTCCTGGCAGTGCTTTTTGCCGCCAAGCAAGCCGGACAAAAGCTTTCGTCGCTTGCCGACAGCTTCAAGCTGCCTGTCGCCGCAGCAGATCGCCTGGAAAACTTTGCAACAGAGCGGAGCGCCGCATTGATGGCGCATATCCGGGCTTCCGAAGACAATCTCGCTAGTTTCCTAAAGCCAATCGGCATACCAGCGTCGACGAGCGACATCGATGGACTACGCGTTACTCTGCAGGATGGCCGGATCATCCACTTCCGCCCATCGGGAAATGCACCCGAAATGCGCTGTTATGTAGAAGCCTCCGATGAGAATGCGGCTGCAAAGCTGCTGGAAGAGGGGCTTGCCGCTATCCGGGCGTTTGCTGCCTGACACGCGGGTGAACTCCGCATCCCTATGCACCGGATTTGGTATCGAGCTGGTAACCGGGGCAGATTTGGAGGCGATGCGCTGGCCGGGATTTGTGCATAAGGTAGTTTATCTGACTGGAAATGGCTTTGGTGGGATTCACGAGGTAGGGCAAATCATGATTCCCTTGGCGTCATGTCGAAGAAGCAACTGCCGTTTGCGGAACATGCCGATACGCTTTCGCTGAAGGCGCTGCGTGAACTCGTTACGGGTCTTGTCGAGAAGACGGATCGGGCTGAGAGACGGCTTGAACTGTTGGAGACCGAGAACGCGGCGCTTCGCCTTGAGAACGAGGAACTGCGTCTCGACAATATCCGTCTGAAGGCCGAGAACCAGTTGCTGCGCGACGAGATCGCGCGGCTGAAGAACCTGCCTCCTCGCCCGCCGTTTCGGCCCTCTGGAATGGAGAAGGCAACGGATCCGAAGCTTGATAACAAGCCGGTCGGCAAGAAGAGGCCGCGCGGGCCGAAGCTGGACCGGGATCGTGTAACGTGTGAGGCATATTTACGGATGCCTACCCCGGCCGGCGGGCGCTTCAAGGGTTACAAGGATTGCTTTGTCCGTGAACTGGTCGTGAAGGCAGAACTCGTGCGCTATCGGCGTGAATGCTGGGTGACGGCTGATGGCAAGACGATCATTGCCCCTCTACCACAAGGTGTTTCCGGCGGATATGGCCCGAACGTAAGACGCTTCTGCCTGATGCTACACGCTCAGGGACAGGTGACGACGGAGCGGCTGGCGACCTTGCTCAACGATGTGGGCATCGAGATTTCCAAGCGCCAGGTCGTGCGGTTGCTGACAGGCGGACTTGAAGGGTTCGTGGCCGAGGATGCGGCTGTCCTGCATGCCGGTCTGGTGTCGTCGCAATATGTTACGGTCGATGACACGGGCGCGCGCCATGGTACCGGCAATTTCCACACGACGCAGATCGGCGGTGAGCATTTCTCGGCGTTTCGCACGACACCGTCCAAATCGCGGCTGAACTTCCTCTCGATCCTGCGCGGCAATTACTGCGATTATGTCCTGAACCAGGCCGCGTTCGACTATCTGCAGGATCGGCATGGTGTGGACCCAGCCGTCATCGCCAGGCTGCAGACACGGCGGCCGCTACATTTTGCCAATCAGGTTCCGTTCCTGGAGCATCTGGCTGCCAGGGGCATCGATATTTTCGACAAGCAGATCGTGCGCCTTCTCGCCGAAGCCGCAACCTTTGGCGCCATCCGCCATCACGGCCTCTTAGGCGATACGGTGATCGTCTCGGACGATGCCGGCCAATTCCGGGTCGCAAACCACGCGCTTTGCTGGATTCATGCCGAGCGGCTCATGCAAAAACTCATGCCGGCCAAGCCGCGCGAGGCGCGGGCACTTACATTCGTGCGCGATCTGGTCTGGCGCTTTTACAAGTTGCTCAAGGCCTGGAGGCAGAACCCATCGCCACAGTCTGCTGTGGAATTGCGACGACGCTTCACACGCATCTTCACGCTTCGAACCGGTTATGCCGACCTCGACAAACTGCTCATGCGTCTCCACCGGCGAGAGGACGAACTGCTCAAGGTGCTCGAGCGTCCCAATATCCCGCTGCACACCAACGCCTCGGAAAACGACCTGCGCAGCTTCGTCACCAAGCGCAAGATCTCCGGCGGAACGGTGAGCCGCGACGGCCGTGTCGCTCGGGACACCATGCTCGGCCTGCTGAAGACCTGCAGGAAGCTCAACCTGTCATTCTGGGATTATCTCGGCGACCGGCTCGGAATTGCCGGTGAGACCGTTCCGCTGCTCGCTGGCCTCGTCGCTGCAGAAGCCTGACGCAGCTCTCATATCTACAACATGTCGCCAACCTTGCTCGATCGTGCGCCACTGCCACCCAATCTGCCCCGGTTACCCATTTTAGTATACGGATCGCTTGATTTTTTGCAGCATCAAAGGACTGAAATTACATACTATATTCCATTTATGAAACTCATATCGTATCATATTTTCATATGGGATATTAAACTTTTTGACGGGTATAACCTTCGATAAGTAACCCTTATCGGATGTCAGATAGTCAATTACTTGACCAACACGGTTCTCGCTTCTATCCTTGCGACTGAAAGCGCTGCAAAACAATCAAAGCGAAGGAATTGCCGTGACTGTTACCGTCAAAGTCGCTGAAGCGAAAACGCATCTTTCCGAACTGCTGGCTCGTGTCGAGGCCGGCGAGGATTTCATCATTGCCCGTGGCAATGATCCGGTGGCGCGCCTGGTGGCCATGGATGAACGCCGAGCGCGCCTAGCTGCCATCGAGGCGGTGCGGACGCTGCGTGCACATGCCAAGCCGGTCACCAGCCAAGAAATCCAGGACTGGAAGCAGGAAGGCCGTCGCTGATGGCCTTTGTCGTCGACGCCTCGATCGCCGGTGCCTGGCTGCTACCGGATGAGGAAAATATGCTCGCTGACCAAGCGATGATCCGTATGGCGGACGAGGACGCCGTGGCACCGGATCTGCTGCGCCATGAGATCCGCAGCATTCTGCTGAGTGCGGAGAAGCGTGAACGGATTTCGGCGGATTTCGTTCACTCAGCACTGGCGCGATTTCGCGGTTTGCCCCTACAGTTTGCCGGTCCCGGAGACGATGCGGAGGTTGTGCGCGTCTCCCGCAAGCATGGTCTCAGTGCTTACGACGCGGCCTATCTTGCGCTCGCCCTCCTGGAGCAGCTCCCTCTTGCGACACTCGACCGCCGGCTGGCTGATGCCGCCCGTGCAGAAGGCGTTGCAGTCTTCGGGCTGACCGAGCAAACGCGCTGATCACACGAAGCACCTCCATCGTCCCGCAGCCGAACTCGGCACCATCACGGCGGTGCTCCCAACGAGCGGCGCGATGAGCTGGCGGAGTTGCTGAGCGAACAGGATGTCGAGACGCTGCGCCATCTCGCCAACCAGGGCATGGGCGCGAATACGTTGCGCGCGCTCACCTCCGATCTCGCCTATCTGCAGGCCTGGGCGCTGTCCGCGACCGATGAGATGCTGCCCTGGCCGGCGCCCGAGGCCATGCTCCTCAAGTTCGTCGCCCACTACATGTGGGATCCGGAAAAGCGGCTCGCCGATCCGCAACATGGCATGCCGGCAGAAGTGGAGGAAAAGCTGCGCGTGCAGGGCTTCCTCAAGGTCAACACCCCAGGAACCGCATGAACGAGAGCCGATCCTGGATAACAAACTCAGCTTGGTCGTCGGACAGATTTATAGAGCGCCTGTAGCACCAGGATCTTGCACATCAGTACGGCCGGAAACGGCGGACGCCCGCCCTTCGATCCATCCGATCGCTTCAGCGCCTTGGTCAACGACTTCTCGAATACCAGCCATGGATTGATACGGTTCAGCTTCTCCAGAGGGTCCCCGACGGCGCTCAGGCGCTCGTAGCGTTCGTCCAAATCCCAAAACCCAGGCTACCCGCGCATCATCCGTTCCCTGCAAGTCACGCAAACCGGATTCAATCCCCAAAACAGGCTGGAAGTGAGGTTTTTAGAGGCGTCCATACAGTTGACCACTTTTCGTATCCGACTCCTATTTAGCTAGCGTCGCTTGAAAATTTAGAAGAAAATATGCTAGAAATTCCGGAGGAATGATAGTTATTTTATCGTAAGTCAAATTTCCATTAAAGCAATCAATATATTTTAATGATCGGCATCGTGATATATTTGAGGGTTATCATGCATATATTTTCGCGTTTCGGAATGGCAAAAACAGTCACTCTTATTACATTTGTGATCCTTATTATATCACTCGCGACGATGTCGTGGGTGATTGCATCCAAAATTGCAGGTCGTATCCAGCAACAAGCACTGCTCAGCCAGAACACTAGCCTACGCGTGGCAGCCACAATTGTAGAAAAAGAACTTCCAGGTGCTCACGTAATATGGAAGAACGGTAACGTCGATCGGATTGTTGCTCCCGCGATTCCAGCAAGCTTTCCTGAACATTCTATGATCGATACAATCGGCATAATGACCGGACAGACGGCGACAATTTTTGGATGGGATCCTAGTAACCAGGATTTTTGGCGCCGCACGACAAATATCTTCAAGCCGGACGGCAAACGCGCTGTCGGAACAGCTCTAGACAAAACCGGCGCTGTTTATCCTTTGCTTGTCAAGGGTGAGGTTTATCGCGGTGAGGCAACGATTTTGGACGTGCCATACTATACGTTGTACCAGCCCATCTTCTCGCCTGCAGGAGATGTCATCGGCATCTTATATGTTGGGGTGCGGGCTGTTGACATTAACAGCATGGCGAGCGAAATGGCGAGCGCGATCGGCATATCATCCGCAATCATCCTCAGCGTGGCAGCTTGCCTGATTGCGATACTAACTCATGGGGTGGTCAGCTCTCTCCCGCGCGTCACTGCCGCGGCTAAGAGCCTTGCAGCCGGCGACCTAACAGCCGCTGTACCGCATCAGACTTTCCGGAACGAAATAGGCGATCTTGCAAGAGCATTAGAGGTCTTCCGCGAAGGAGCTTTGCAGAAGATAGCGGTCGAGCAGAATGCAGCCAAAACATCAGAGCTAGTTGAACTTGAACGGGCTGAGCGCGAGGTCGCAAAGGAAGCGGCAGCAAGAGCCCAAGATAAAGCGGTAGCGACACTCGGCAATTGCTTGAAACGCTTGAGCGGCGGTGACCTAACTCTGCAGATCGATACTGGCTTCGAGGGTAGCTTGGACAACTTGCGCCACGATTTCAACGCATCAGTCGGGAGGCTTGGCGCGACGATGCGCCAGCTCTGCGACGAGATTTCCAGTATCCAGGCTAGCTCGAGCGAAATGCGCTCGGCAGCGGACGATCTGTCCCGTCGCACCGAGCAACAGGCCGCATCACTCGAGGAAACATCTGCGGCGCTCGAAGAAATTATGGTGACCGTGCGCGGGTCTTCCGCGAAAGCCGACGAGGCGTCGAGTGTGGCAGAAACGGCTCGAAAAGGTACCGAAGAGTCCTCCAAAGTTGTTTCAGACGCAATTGCTGCGATGCGCAATATCGAAGCTGCCTCGAAAGAAATCTCAAATATAATCAACGTGATCGACGAAATCGCTTTCCAGACCAATCTTCTTGCGCTTAATGCCGGCGTCGAGGCGGCGCGGGCGGGCGAAGCAGGCAAGGGCTTCGCCGTTGTTGCACAGGAGGTGCGTGAACTAGCACAACGCTCGGCCAACGCTGCAAAAGACATTAAGGTCCTGATCCACAAGTCTGGCGAAGCTGTTGCCGGCGGTGTTTCGTTGGTAGAACAGACCGGCAAGGCTTTAACCGATATTTCCGTTCACGTGGCCACAATAAGTGATAAAATTGCTTCCATAGCATCGGGGGCGCGCGAACAGAGTTTGGCTCTTGCCGAAGTCAATATAGCAATTGGCGAACTGGACCAATTCACCCAAATGAATGCCGGAATGGTGGAAGAGACGACAGCCGTTTCTCATAGATTGACAGAAAGCTCGGGCAAATTGGTTTCCCTTATCGGCCGGTTCGATATCGTGGGGCAGGGCACATCAGTCGCAGCCAGAAACCAACCCGCGGCCGAACTGCCGCGGCCCACTTCGTCGGTATCAACTGTTTCGTCGACAGCAGACGAAGGGGTATCCTCCCCCCCGCGCGATCTGATTGGAGGCATCCATAAGGCTTTTCTGTAAAAGCTTCTAAGCCTGGCTCCTTTCAAAAGCACTGGGTATGTTCCAGAATTTTTATGAACTTGGTGCGCTAAAGCGGATTTAGCTGGAGACCTCGAATTACCGCTGAATTGGTGATGGGCGGCGGGGCTTAAGGGCTGTTGGCGGCATTTGCCTC
>ERZ1034385.16-NODE-16-length-79054-cov-4.089356_pt1 | contig 79054 bp, 67 predicted proteins | sample MGYA00520612_ERZ1034385 | MGnify/ENA primary metagenome ERZ1034385 (study PRJEB33736, sample SAMEA104288468) | Azolla filiculoides | biome: Urban; feature: water surface; material: ditch water | place: Netherlands | collected 2014 ... | reverse complement strand
ACGCGCCGACATCATCGCTGTCCGAACCGATATCCCCCGCATGACGCCGCTCTTCGGCGAGGGCCCCTATTTCAACCTGCAGCACAATCTGGTCCACGCCGTGCGCGGCAGCGATGTCATCATGACCATGGTTGATGGTGTCACCATCGTGGAAGACGGACAGCTACAGACCGCAGACATGGATCGCCTCATCGCCGACATCCATAAGATGGCCCCTGACCACTTTGCCCGTCGCGCCGCATGGCTCGCCGCCAATGGCGGCGGAACCAAGCAATGGACCGAGAAGAGCGGAGCCTGACGCATGGCAAAGACCACGGATGCCATTGCGCTGAACGATTGGTACGCGATCGCCACCGCAAGTGAACTGACAAGCATCATGACGCCGACCAGGCTTCTGGGTCAGGCGATAGAGTACGGGCTTGGCCCGGAGGGAACGCCTCTTGTCCGGGAAATCCTCGACGATGGCGCGCGCGGCCCGGCACTCCCCACAAAACTGCGTTACGGTTGCCTTTTCACCTCGCTCGGAACGCCAGAAAGAGACATCGTCGATATTGCCGAAGCCGACGAGGACGACCGCCGCTTCGTTCTCTGCGGATGGGTGACCATGCGGGCGTCGGGGCTCCGGGTGGTGGAAAACTTCCTGGACATGGCGCATTTTCCCTTTGTGCACACAGATATCCTCGGCTCCGAACCACACACGGAAGTGCCGGGCTACCAAAGCGAAATCCGCCGCGACTTGGACGAGGTCTGGGCAACAAACTGCACCTTCTTTCAGCCGCGCATCGCAGCCACTGAGGACAAGGGCGATTTCGTGCACCTTACCTACCGCGTTCCGTCACCGTTCGTGGTGATGCTTTACCGCGTCTGCCCCACGTCTCCCAACCGGCTGGACGCGATTGCACTCTTCATTCAGCCGATGGAGGAAGGTCTCTGCCGGGCCCAGCCCGTCATGTATCTCGTGGACAGCGTTTCCACAGACAATGACCTTCTGAAGTTCGAGCAGGTGATCTTCATGCAGGACCGGATCATCGTCGAAAATCAGCGACCACTTTTGCTCCCGCTCGAGCCGCGCGCCGAAATCCCGACGCGCGCGGATTCGTCTTCGATCGCGTACCGCCGCTGGCTCAAGGAAAAGGGCGTGCGTTTCGGCACGACGGCTGGAGGCCACTGATGGAGGTGACTGCACCTTCGTCTGTCGAGGAGGCACTGGATCACCTCCAGCTTGGGAACGCGCGACTTGTAGCAGGCGGCAGCGCGTTGCAACTGGAATGGGCAAAGGGTTTCGCAAAACCTCGACACCTCGTCGATATTTCCCGCATTGCAGGCCTGAAAGGCATTTCACAGACGCAGACGGGCCTGCGCATCGGCGCAACAACCCCGCTCGACGAGATTTTGCAACACGCCGACATCGCAGAGAAACTCCCGATGCTGCGCATGGCGACTGCCAAAGTTGCGGCTCCATCAGTGCGCAACCTGGCGACCCTTGGCGGCAATATCGCGGGGCGAACGGGGTGTGTCATCCCTGCTCTACTCTGCCTTGATGCATGGCTCGACATCGCGACCGGTGATGGCGTTTCAGCCAAAAGTCTGGCTGAATGGCTCGACACACCTGCCCGCCATGACGAAATGACCATCGCCATCGGATTGAGCACGATCGGGCAAGGCGGACGTCATTTTTTCCGCAAGATCGGTTTGCGCGCGGCCTTCACGCCCAGCGTCATCAATGTCGCGGGTCAACTTGACGTCCAACCTTCCGGATTGGTTGCCGATGCTGCGCTTGCTGTCGGCGGAGGTGTCGTTCCACCGCGGCGCTTGAGCGAAGCCGAGGCGATTCTGAAAGGCAGTCCAATCGAAGCGATTGACTGGCAACGGCTTCACGCCTGCCTGATGGAGACAATCATTGCGCCTGATGACGCTATGCGGTCGGGCGACTATCGTCGCAGGGCTGGCGCAAATGCGATCGTTCATGCGCTCGGCGGCTCTCTGGAATTCAGCTCTATCGCGCAGGCCCGCCATGCTGTGCCCATCCGGATGCATCTGCCGGAAGAAATAGCACTGGATCGGACAGCAAACCCTGACCGGTGGCACATCAGGCCGGACATAGAAGCAAAGGTTGCCGGCCGCCTCGCCTATCTCACCGATCAGCGGGAGCCTGCCATGCTCGTCGGCCGCATCCTGCGCGCTGGCGTTCCCCATGCCCGGATCCTCTCGATCGATACGCGACAGGCCGAAGCGCTCCCGGGCGTTGTCGCGGTCGTTACCCATCGCGATATCAGCGGCCTCAATGCTTTCGGGATTGTCATTCAGGACCAGCCCGCACTCTGCCAAGACAAGGTTCGTCACCGGGGAGATCCGGTCGCCGCAGTGGCTGCGGCCACCGCTGAAATCGCGGAACAGGCTCTATCCCTGATCCGCGTTGAATACGAACCGCTGCCGGTCGTCGACAGCCCCGAGGCTGCACTGGCGCCAGACGCACCTGTCGTGCATGCAAGCGGCAATCTGCAGCGCGAGCTGCATTTCGGCCGTGGCGATATCGCGGCGGGGTTCGCAGCCGCCCGCCATATCGTCGAAGAAACCTATGTGACGCCGCGCCAGATGCATGGGTTCATGGAAACAGAAGGCGGCTACGCCTTTGTGGATGAGGCCGGCACACTGAACATGTTTGCAGGGGGCCAACATGGCGGTCGCGACCGACTGCAGCTTTCGCGCATATTGGCGATGCCTGAAGAGAAAATCCGCGTGGTCACATCGCCAACCGGCGGCGCATTCGGCGGCAAGGATGAACTCACCGTCCAGCCGGCTCTGGCCTTGCTGGCGCTGAAGTCGGGCAGGCCTGTCCGTTTGCAGCTCTCGCGCGCCGAATCCGTTCTGGCGGGGCAAAAGCGAAATCCGATGACCATCCGTATGCGAACCGGGATCGACGCGGACGGCCGGCTTGTCGCACAGCAGGTTGAGGTACTGGCGGACGCAGGCGCTTACGCGTCACTCGGCCCGGGCGTTCTGGAAACGGCTCTGGAGCATGCCGCAGGTCCTTACGTCATTGAAAATGTTCAGACCCATGGTCGCCTTGCCTATACCAACAATGGGGTCTGCGGCGCATTTCGCGGTTTTGGCGCCAATCAGATGACCTATGCGATCGAATGCCAGATGGATCGGCTGGCTTCTTTATGTGACCTTTCACCATTTGAAATCCGCCGCCGCAATCTGAGACAGGCCGGCATGCCCGGCTATCTCGGCCAGACAGTTGCCCCAACGGAGCGTTCAGACGAGATGCTGGCGACGGCCGAAGGTTCAGCACTCTGGCACGCTCCACAGGGTCGATCCATGGACGGAGAATGGATCATCGGAACAGGAATGGCACTGAACTATCAGGGCAACGGGCTCGGTTCAGTGGTGCCGGATCCATCTGGAGGACGGCTTTGCCTTACGCGGGACGGGTTTATCGAAGGCGGCTTCGGGCTGGATGAAATCGGCCAGGGCCTCCTAAGCCTGATCAAGGCAACCGTCTCCCGGGAACTCGGTTGTTCTCGCGATGATGTCAGCACCGCGACCGGAGATACCAGGCTCGCGCCGGAGTCCGGATCGACGACGGCGTCTCGCGGCACCTCGGTTGTCTGGGCATCGACACGCATGGCGGCACCCGAATTTTCACGCCAGATGCGTCTTGCGGCGGGGACCCTTTTGAACCGCGATCCGGAAACGCTGACGCTCGGTGTGGGCGGCATGGTCGAACGTGGTTCGAACAGCGGAGACATCATCATCAGCTACAAGACGTTGGCGCAAGCGCTTGATGAAAAGGCACTTCCTTCTGTTACCGTCGCTTATGAATTTCCGAAGAACGATTACAGCGCGGGCAACGCGCGGCTGATCTTTGCCTTCGGTGCGGCGCTCGCCCGTGTGGCCGTCAGCAGCGTGACAGGCGAAGTCAGGGTGCTTGATCTTCATCAGCACTCCGCCGCCGGGCCGGTTATGGACATGGCGGCCTATCTCGGTCAGCTTGAAGGTGGTGCGATCCAGGGGCTTGGTTTCACGTTGAGCGAGGACATGCCAATGCCGGACGCAGCGCATACTCACACAAACCTCGACACCTATATGATGCCGGGCATTCAGGACGCGCCCGGTGCCATGCAGGCCTTTGCGCTAGAGAGCCTGGACCCCGCCGACGATCTTGGGCCGCGTGGGTCGGGTGAACTGGGAATTGGCGCCGTCACACCTGCCATTGCCAACGCGATCTTCGCTGCAACGGGCTATCTTCCCGCCGTCACACCCTTTTCGCCGGAAACGATACTTACGGCGCTCGAGGTCGGCCAATGAAGGTTTCTTTCGTCCTCAATGGAGAGCCGCAACGGATCGAGGCAGATCCCGAAAGGCGCCTCGTGACAATCCTTCGCGAGGATTTGGCACAGACCGCCACAAAGGAAGCCTGCTCCATCGGGCGATGCGGTGCATGCATGGTGTTGATGGACGGCAGGGCAGTCAACAGCTGCCTGCTCATGGCCTACCAGCTTGAAGGTGCCGACATCACCACGACCGAGGGATTGGCAGGGCATCAGCTTGCGGCAACCATACGCAAGGCGATGATTGCCGAAAATGCCTTCCAGTGCGGCTATTGCGCACCGGGTTTCGTGATGGCCTTGATCGATCTCCTGACGCGTAATCCGCAAGCGGATGAAGATACCATTCGCAGTGCTCTTGAGGGCAATATCTGCCGGTGCACCGGCTATCATTCGATTATCAGAGGCGCATTGTCCGCAGTCCGCCTCCTGCGTGAAACATCCATTCTGGCGGGAGCCTGACATGACCCTTGCACTCACCAACGTCGAGCCTCGCACCGAAGGCGCGAAGGCGTTTCTTGCCCGTCGCCGCAAGCAGTTGCTGATTGACGGCCGCTGGCGAGACGCGGAAGGCGGCGGTGTATTCGCCTCCTTCGACCCCGCATCAGGCCGTCACCTGGCCGATCTTTCCGAAGCAACCTTCGCCGATGTTGATGCGGCGGTTGCCAGCGCACGCGCGGCATTGAACTCAAAAGCATGGCGCGGCCTCACGCCATCGGCGCGCGGCAAGCTCCTGTGGCGGATAGCCGACCTCATCGACGCGCATGTCGAGGAACTTGCGGAACTCGAAACGCTGGATCAGGGCAAGAGCTATCGCACGGGGCGCTTCGGGGAGATCCCCGCCTCTGCCGAGCAGTTTCGCTACTATGCCGGCTTTGCGACGAAAATCCTGGGTACGACAATCCCGACATCGATCAGCTACCAACCGGAAGGAAAACAGATTTTCGCCTACACGACGCGCGAGCCGATCGGTGTCGTTGCGGCCATCACGCCATGGAATTCGCCGATGTTGATGGAGGCGATGAAGCTCGCCCCTGCGCTTGCAGCCGGCTGCACCGTGGTCCTCAAGCCTGCCGAGGAAACATCACTCACAGCACTCCGCCTCGGCGAGTTGATGCTTGAAGCCGGTTTGCCACCCGGTGTCGTCAATATTCTGACAGGTCTCGGCGAAACCGTCGGTGCAGCACTGACCGCACATCCCGATGTCGACAAAGTTGCCTTTACCGGCTCGACCGAAGTCGGAAAGCTGATTGTCGGCGCGGCGCGTGGAAACCTCAAGAAGCTCACGCTGGAACTCGGCGGCAAATCTCCGGCGATCGTGATGCCCGATGCGGATCTGTCAATGGCCGTGCCCGGAATTGCCCGAGGCATTTTCTCCAATTCCGGCCAGGTCTGCGTCGCCAGCTCGCGCGTCTATGCCCATCGGACGATCTACAATCAGTTGGTCGACGGGCTTGCGAAATCTGCGGGCAGTATGACCCTTGGCCACGGCCTTGACGAAACCACCGACCTTGGCCCGCTCGTCAACCGCAAGCAGGCCGACCGTGTGGCAGGCTTCATTGCGGAAGGCGCCATCGACGGAGCGGAAATCGCGGCTGGCGGCCATCAGTTTGGTGAACACGGCACGTTTTACGAGCCGACAGTCGTCACCTCCGTCAGGCCCGACATGCGCATGATGCGCGAAGAGATCTTCGGTCCGGTCGTGGCAGTCACACCGTTTGACGAGCCGGATGAGGCGATTGCCTACGCCAATGACACAACGTTCGGGCTGGCAGGCAGTGTCTGGACGCAGGACCTCTCATCCGCCCACCGCCTCGCGAGCCAGATCAAGGCGGGCACGATCTGGATCAATTGCCATTCCTATTTCTCGCCAGAACTGCCCAAAGGCGGCCACAAGCAATCCGGTTGGGGCTACGAAAACGGTGCCCCGGGTCTCGATAACTATCTGGAGACGAAGACAGTCTGCAGCGTGATATGAAATCAGGGTTTGCCCGGCTTAATGATAGGCATGCCAATATATGGAGCGCTCGAGTCATCAGAGTAATGCGCTAGCCGAGGATTTTTCAGCTTTAACAGGTCGGCAGCGATAGTACCCTTGTGGCCAAACATATAGTCAAGCCCGGCGCATAGATGCGCGATCTCCCGTTCAGTTGTGCCGCGCAGGTTGTCGCGCACTAAAAATTCCGCCTCAGACCATGCTTTTCCCTTCAGCTTATAAAAGGCATGGTCACTCAAATACTTGTTGGCGATACGCGCATTAATTTTGACGCCACTGCAAAAATACAGCGCCAGTTTGGTGACGTAGACTGTGCGTAAAAGTTCGGCATCGCGATTGTTGAGCGGCAACGTCACCTTGGCAAGATAGTAATTTGTCGCTGGATCATCGGTCATAGAATGCTTCCAGCTCTCGGGAACCTCCGAGGAGAAGGCCGCGTTAGCCAACGCTACGATTGCAGTAACCAGAACACCAAATATTGAACCGTAAGCTTTCATGACTTTGTCCCCCAATCGCACATAGTGGGGATACTGTGTCAAAATCTAAAATTGAATTCGAGACAGATATCCCGCAACTCACATCTTATTGTTGTAGGTTACTCCGAAAAAATGCCGCGTCATTCAATGCCTTTGCGCCCGAGCGCGACGGTTTACCCTATGAGGCCGGACCAACACCTGTCTTAGGAGGTCGGCTATTTCCGCTTCCCGGTCATCAAAGTTCTGCTTACCAATAATTTCAGTGATTGCAGATCTTGCAGCATGCGTAACATCGACGCTGTCAGGCAGCATCAATAGCCACGCAAAGAAGATAGACTTTGATGTTGAATCTGGACTGACCCTTGACCGGCTAGTCTCGCTCACGCCTCGATCTCCAGCGCACCGATTGGGCGAGAGCAGCAGGCCAGGATCAACCCGTCTTCGATCTCGCGTTCCGAGATGCCACCATTGTGGTTCATGGTCACTTCGCCGGAACGCTTCTTGACCTTGCAGGTGCCGCAAAGGCCGCTTTCACAGGCTGCGGGAATTCGCACGCCGACTGAGCGCGCAACCTGCAGAACGGTCTCGCCCGGCTGGCACGCGCCACGCTCGCCCGTCGACAGAAAGTCGATCGTAACACCGGCGGTAGCTTTCAGCTCAGTCGTATGGACCGCTTCATCGCCAACACCGGCAACCACCGGCGTCGGCGCAAGACCAAAGCTCTCCTCATGATAGCGCCCCATATCAAAGCCTTCGGAGCGCAGCAGGCCACTGACAGCCTTCATGAAAGGATCGGGGCCACAGCAGTAGACTTCGCGCTTCAGGAAATCCGGAGAGAGAAGCCGAAGCTTGAGGTGATCGATCCGTCCCGTCAAGCCCGGCCATGGGTGAGCCGGTGATGAGGTTTCGGGAATGAAACCGAGCTTCAGGTTCGGCATGCGCGTCGCCAGAAGCTCGAGTTCGCTGCGAAAGACAATCTCTTCCGGCCGACGCGAGGCGTTGAGGAACGTCACATCCATCTGCGGCGCGCAGTCCGCCAGGAACCGCAGCATGGACATCATCGGCGTGACGCCGGAACCTGCCGATATGAACAGGTATTTCTGCGCCAGCGGCCTCGTCAGCGTGAAATGGCCTGCGGGCCCGTAAGCCCGCAACCGGCTGCCGGGTCTGATGTTTTCAAACATCCAGCGCGTACCGACGCTTGTGGCTTGAGCCTTGACGGTAATCGACAGAGCGTAGGGCCGTGAGGGCGTGGAGGAGATCGTGTATGTGCGATGCAGATCGCCAGCCCCGGTGCGAAGCTCGACCGTGATGAACTGGCCGGGAAGGTAGCGAAACCAGCCGCCACCCTCCACAGCGAAGGAGAATGTCTTCACATCCGGTGCTTCGTCGGCAACACTCAGGCAAACAAGCATCTGGCGCGCGGAGTTCCATGGCTTCATCTCATCGAGATGAAGCGCATCCGGAACACGACCCATGAGCGGCTGCATGTTCATGGCGGTGAACCTCTCAAGCGACCGAACGGAGCGGCTTGCGGCCCGAGAGCCTATCAATCATGAAGTTCGAGTACCATTCCACGAACTGGGCGACCCCGCCTTCATGCATCTCGGAATACGGTCCGGGCTCATAGGCGAGCGAGGCAATCCCGCGGGCGTTTTCCTCGACGATCTGTCGATCCTGATCGTTGGTTTCGGTCCAGACATGGGTGAGCTCATCCAGCCGGTAATCGATCCCTTCAACTGCATCCTTGTGAACGAGCCACTTGGTCGTCACGGCCGTCTCGGTTGCGCTGATCGGCAGCACGCGGAAGGTGACGGCATGATCCGACAGGATATGGTTCCACGTCGTGGGATAGTGGAACAGCAGGAGCGTGCCGATCCGGTCCATATTGATCTGGTCCGATAGGCGCATCTGCACGGCCTTGCGACCGGAAATCGTGTAGCTCACGGCGTCGCGGAGCAGCGGCATGCGGGCCGCGCGAAACTGGCCATGGCCATCCATGTGGAACTTGCTCGGCAGGCCGATCTCTTCGCACTTCTGCCAGTGCTCCACCGTCTCCGGATCATCCTCGGCGCCGGAGACCCCGGTCGCAGACGGCGCTTCCGGATAGGTCTTGCACAGTTCCGGATGGTTGCCCGCGCAGTGATAGCATTCGCGATTGTTTTCCCAGACGAGCTTCCAGTTGCCCTTTTCGATGATGGTGCTTTCGAAGGCAACCTTGGCGTCGCGCAGGCGATGCGGCAGGAAGTAGGGTTCCATCATCGCCCGGAAGGGCGCGAAATCCATCGGTTCGCTGGCCAGCGAAATGAAGATGTAACCGCCCGCAGTTTCGCAGGCGACCGGCTTCATGCCGAATTTTCCGGCATCAAAATTGTCACCCATCTGGCGCGCATAAAGCAGCTTGCCGTCGAGGTCGTAGGTCCACTGATGATAAGGGCAGACCAGCTTTGCCGAGGAACCGCGATGTTCGCTGCAGACGCGCGATCCGCGATGGCGGCAGGAATTGTGCAGCGCGTTCACGCGGCCGTCGTTGCCGCGCACGATCACGATCGGGTATTCGCCGATCTGCACGGTCATGTAATCGCCGGGTTTAACCAGCTCACAGTCATGGCCGACAAAGAGCCAGTCCTTGTACCAGATATGCTCGAGATCCTGGCGGAAATAGTCCTGGTCGAGATAGAAGGGGCGATCCAGCGTGAAGCCCTGGTCGCGGGCCTTCAAGCGCGAAAGCATATCGGAACGAATATCCATGGTCTGTCCTCGGTCGTGACAAGGACTGGGCCTGTGGAGGAGTGGAAACGAGCGCGCGATGCAAATACCACGCGTGATCGCGCGGGTGCATAGCCATCCGCCTCCCGACCGCCCACCGCGATCAGTCTGGTTGAACAGCCTGGGCTGGTTTCCGGGCTCCAGAACCGTCCTCCCGGACTTGAGTGACCCCTTCCCAGGCACCCGCGCACCGACCTTTCGGACGTATGGCGGTCTGTTGCCCAGTGGACTCCCGTCACTCTTCAGTTCTGCTACCGTTGCGGGGGCAGCGCCGGGTTTATGACCGGCTTCCCAATTCTCCGGAAAGCCTCAACAGCTCCCCGGCACCTCAAGCATCCCGATATCAACATACCCGTTTTTGCACTGCGATACCGTTTGCGACATCTCCATGGCGTGAGAGGACAAGAGGCCGATTTCGTTTGATTTTGTTTGATCCAGGCCGTGGTTGCGGCCCGTTGATCAATGCATCAGCTACCCTTGACGGGTCCAAGGGATTCACCGCCGAGATAGGTCATCGGCACGATTTCGCCTCGCGGTTCTGCGGCACCTTCCTGCGCGGAAAGGAGATCGAGAACGAGCGTTCCAAGCCTCGTGCCCAACGCACTGAGGTCGAGCTGGAAGCACGCAGGGCTCGGCGACAGATAGCGCATCAGCGGGTTCTGTCTGAAGGCAACGATCGACAGGTCGACGCCCGGCTGCAACTCGGCTTCTGTCAGCGCCGCATACACACCCGGCGTCATCACCTCCGAACAGAGCAAAAGCGCGGTTGGGCGTTCCTGCAGCGCCGCGATCCGATGCCCGAGACCATATCCACCCTGCTCACTGGTCGGCAACCGGAAGATCATGCTTTCATCGACGGGAATGCCGGCTTCGGCAAGCCCTTTGAGATAGCCATCCTTGTAGTGGAAGCCGAGCGCAACATCATTGTCGGGCAAACCAACGGCGATACGCCGATGACCTTTCCTGACGGCCTCTTCCACGGAGCGGCGCGCCACGCCTTCGAAATCCAGGTCGATCCACGAGCCATTGCCCGGCGTTTCACTTCGGCCCAGCGACAGGAACGGAAGTTTCGATTTTGCAAGCATGGCGATACGGTGGTCGATCCGCCTCGTCGCGGTGATCACGATGGCATCAACCGTCCGGCGCGCAATTACACGGGAAAGGAACTCCACCGGGTCATCGGCAGAATGACAGGGCAATATGACGAGGTCGTAGCCCTTTTCCGCCAGATAGAGGTTCATTGCGTCGAGAACAACATAGAAGAACTGGTCACCGGACTGGTTCGCCGGATGACCGGTTTCCACAACAAATCCAATGGTGTTCGTCGCACCCGTTCTCAGGCTTCGCCCCGACTGGTTTGGCACATAGCCAAGCTCGGAGGCGGCCTTGAGCACACGCTCCAACGTCTCGGGATGAACGCCCGGCCGATTGTTGAGCGCACGCGACACGGTGCCGATCGAAATATTCAGGTGATCGGCCAACCGACGGATATTGATCATCGCCCCCTCGTAAACGTTTCCAAACTCTCTTGACACGGATCAAGGGCCGTGACAACTTTCGTAAACGTTTACAAAACGGCTGCCGAAGAGGAATTGGCAGCTCTTGGGAGGAGAATCTGAATGCTGACCGCCGTTATGGCGGGGTGCGGAGCTATGTCTGATGGCTGGCTCAATGCGCTTCGTGACACCCCATTTCTTGCGGAAAATGTAAAGGTCGTCGGCCTCGTCGACCTCGACGTGAATGTCGCTGCCGAGCGCGCATCCAAGCACGGACTGAACGAAGCGTTCCTGAGCAACGATCTCGCCGGAGCGTTGACGCGCCTGAAACCCGATCTGGTTTTCGACCTCGTCGTGCCGCCTGCCCGGAAGGGTGTCGTTGAAGCAGCGCTGGCGGCCGGCTGCCACGTGCTTTCCGAAAAGCCGATGGCCAATACGCTTGCCGAGGCGCGGGACCTGATCAACGCTGCCCGGACTGTGGACCGCATTCATGCAATCATTCAGAACCGGCGCTTCCTGAAGGGCATCCGCCGTGTAAAGGCGCTGATCGAATCCGGAGCGCTTGGCACGCTGACGTCGGTGCATGTCGACTTTTTCATTGGCGCGCATTTTGGCGGCTTCCGCGATGAAATGGACCATGTGCTTCTTCTCGATATGGCGATCCACACTTTCGATGCAGCCCGCTATGTGATCGGCAAGAAGCCGACCCATGTCTATTGCAGAGAGACCAATCCGCAGGGCTCCTGGTATGCGCATGGCGCGTCAGCCGACGCGCTCTTCGATTTCGAAGACGGCGTGACGATGACCTATCGCGGCTCGTGGTGCGCCGAAGGCGCCAATACTGCCTGGGAAAGCACGTGGCGCATCATCGGCACCAAGGGCACCCTGCTCTGGGACGGCAATGAGGACTTCGATGCGCATGTTGTCGTCGGCGACGAAGGCTTTTTCAGGCCTCTGGCCCCGATCGATCCTCCCGCACTGACCGAACCCCTGACCGAAGGCCATGCCGGCGTGATCAGCGACTTCGTACATGCCGTTCTCACCGGCAAAACGCCGCTCACTGTCGGCAGCGACAACATTCAAAGCCTCGCGATGGTCTTTGCAGCCATTGAAAGCGCGACTTCGGGCACACGCCGCCCGATCGAATCCTGATGAAAGGACATATGATGACGAACCCAGCAAAATCCATCCGCATCGGCACCATGGTTGCCGCCTCAGGCGGCCAGGCCGCCGAGCGGATCGCACAGATTGGTGATCTCGGCTTTGAGAGCTTCGAGCCCTTTTTCTGGCAGACGACCAATGGTCAGAACCTGGCCGAACTCGGCAAACGTTGTGTCGAGGCCATCGGCGATCGCGACATCACCATCTCCACGCTCGGTATGTTCGGCAATCCGCTCGAAGGCGACAAGATGGACCTGGAGACCCTTCAGGGCTGGAAAGATTGCATCGACAACGCGCATCATTTCGGCGCGACCTGCGTGGCCGGCTTCACCGGCCGCCTGCGCGGCAAGCCACTGACCGACAGCCTGTCCCGCTACAAGGAAATCTGGAGCGATCTCGCCAAGCGCGCCGCCGACAAGGGCGTCAAGATCGCCTTTGAAAACTGCGCCATGGATGGCAACTGGCAGACCGGCGACTGGAATATCGCTCACAATCCTGACGCCTGGGAGCTGATGTTCAACGAGACGCCAGACGACAATCTCGGCCTCGAATGGGAGCCCTGCCACCAGCTGGTCTATCTGATCGATCCGCTGCCGCAGATCCGCAAGTGGGTCAAGAAGATCTTCCACGTCCACGGAAAGGACGCGACGGTGCGGTGGGATGTCGTGCGCGAACACGGGATTTTCGGCAAGCATCCTTTCGTCTTCATGCGCACGCCGGGCTTCGGCGACAGCAACTGGACGGACATCATCAGCGAGCTCCGCCTCGGCGGATACCAGGGCTCGCTCGACATCGAGGGCTGGCATGATCCGGTCTATCGAGATGCGCTCGAAATGACCGGCCAGATCCACGCACTGAACTACCTGAAGCGCAGCCGTGGCGGTGATTTCGTCAATATCACCGCGCAATATGAAGGTGGCGACCCGTCGCTGCTTTGAGAAGGAATGCCGGCAATCCGGCCCATTTTTCATGATCAAAGGAGGAGAGCATCATGAATATCGCAAAAACATTGGGAGTACTGGCTATCGCCAGCGTATCGGCGCCCGCTTGGGCCGATCCGGTGACGATCAATCTCTGGACCATCGACCGGCCCGGCGAATATCACTACAAGATGGCCGAGGAGTTCATGGCCAAGAACCCGGACGTGAAGGTCAACGTCCGTTCGGTTCAGTTCACCGACATGGTCAACGAGCTTGCAAAGGCCATGGCCACGGGCGAAGCGCCGGACGTCACCTACATCGACAATCCGGATGTCGCGCTGTTTGCCTCGCACAACCTTCTGCTCGACATGAAGCCGATGATCGACAAGAGCTCGGTCATCAAGCTCGACCAGATCTTCCCGGGCCCGCTGGCATCCGTTACCTACAACGGTGGCATCTACGGTATTCCGCGCGGCGCGAACACGATTGCGCTCTACTACAACGCTGACATGTTCAAGGCCGCGGGCCTCGATCCGGCCAAGCCGCCGAAGACCTGGGACGAGCTTTATGCCGATGCCAAGAAGCTGACCCAGCCGGACAAGGGCGTTTATGGTCTGGCCTTCTCGGCTGCTGCATCTGAAGAAGGAACATTCCAGTTCCTGCCGTGGCTGCAGATGACCGGCGGCAATTATGACAACGTCAACACGCCCGGCGGCGTCAAAGCGCTCAATCTCTGGAAGAAGTTTATCGATGAAGGCATCGCTTCCAAGGATACGCTGATCCGCGGCCAGTGGGATTCGACCGGCACGTTCAATGCCGGCAGTGCTGCCATGGACATTTCCGGTCCCTGGGAACTGCCGCGGATGAGCAAGGACGCGAAGTTCGACTTCCGCGTCGCCCTGCTCCCGGTTCCGGAAGACGGCGCACCCCGCGCGTCGGCTCTTGGTGAAGGCGACAACGTGATCGTTGCCAACTCCAAGCATCCGGCAGAGGCGTTCCGCTTCGTTGAATACATGTATCAGCAGATGCCGCGTGTCTGGAACGAGTTCGGCTACATGCCGGCCTATCCGGTCACCATCGACAAGCCGAACTATCCGGAAGCATTCGCGGTCTTCAATGAATCGATGAAGTTCGCACGCAACCGCGGCCCGAGCCCGGACTGGGCGAAGATTTCCAAGGCAATACAGACCGCGATCCAGACGACCCTGACAGGCCAATCCTCCGCAGACGATGCGCTGGCGACGGCCCAGACGTCGATCAACGGCGTCCTTGGCAAATAGGGCTGACTGACCAAAACTTGTGAAAGGCCCGCGAACGCTCCCCGAGGCGTTCGCGGGCTGCTCAAGAATGGAGAAGACATGCTTCGGTTCAATCGAGTGTTTCGCGATGGCGGCGGGTTCGATAGCGTCCTGGTAATCCTGGCGCTCGGCTATCTGGTCGCATTTTCCGCGTTTCCGCTGATCTACAATCTGGTCATTTCATTTCAAAGCGTCGACCTCTTCACGATCGCAACGTTCAAGCGGCCGTTTGTGGGACTTCAGAACTATCGCGATATCGTTGGCGATCCGCTGTTCCGAACGATCGTCTGGCACACGGTAAAATTCGTGCTTTTGTCAGTGCTTGGGCAATTGCTGATCGGGCTTGCACTGGCGCTTTTCTTCAGGCTTGATTTTCCGGGCGCCAGTTGGCTCCGCGGCCTCTTTCTGGCCGGCTGGATCATGCCTGGCCTCGTCGTCGGCGCGCTCTGGGGCTGGATTCTGGCAGGTGACTTTGGCGTGCTCAATTGGGCACTTCAGTCTCTCGGGATCATCAAGCAGCATATCTTCTGGCTCTCGGATCCCTCGATTTCGATCTACTCGGTGATCATTGCCAATATCTGGCTCGGCATACCGTTCAACATGATCCTGCTGTCTGTCGGACTTGCCGCAATCCCGGCAGATATTTACGAAGCCGCCGAACTTGACGGCGCGACGCGAATCCAGCGCTTCTTCACCATCACTCTGCCGATGATGCGGGCGCAACTCGGTGCGGTCATATCGCTTGGCATCATCTTCACCCTGCAGCAGTTCGATCTCTTTGCAGCACTCACGCAAGGCGGACCGTCGAATGCATCCAATGTGCTGCAATACTGGTCGTGGGACCTGGCGTTCCGTCAGTATCGCATCGGCCACGGCTCGGTGGTTTCGGTCTTCATGATCCTCCTGGTGGTCTTCGTGGCCGCAGTCTATGTCCGCTCGACGAGGCACGAACATGTTGTCTAACCAACCCTGGAAACGCTGGGCTCTCCTGGCGATCGCCATCGCCATTGTCGCGCTCTATCTCTTTCCGCTCTACTGGATGTATGTCACGGCGCTCAAATCCAATTCCGAGACATTCATGAACCCGCCGACATTCTGGCCACACGCGCCGGAACTGCAGGTCGCGCGCGTCTGGACCGGCATGGGCATGCCTTCGTTCATCAAGAACTCGATCGTCATTGCCTGCGGTTGCGTCGCGCTGGTCGTGGTCTTCGGGACCGGCTGCGCCTACGGACTGGCGCGCGTCCGCTCGATCTGGATGGACATTGCGCTCTTCCTGGTGCTCATGCTGCAGGTTCTGCCGCCGTCGCTGATGATCACGCCGATCTTCGTCGCATTCAGCCAGCTCGGCATGCTGTCATGGCCGCGCACAGGCGTCATTCTGGCGACCGCAGCCAACAAGCTGCCTCTCTATATCGTGCTGGTGCGCGCGGCCTTCACCCAGGTGCCGCGTGAACTCGAAGAGGCAGCGCTGGTCGACGGCAACAGCCGCATCGGCGCATTCCTGATGATCGCCGTCCCACTTGCCCGCAATGGCATCCTCGTTTCGGCCATCCTGATCTTCCTGCAATCGCTTGGCGAATTCGTCTACTCCCGTTCGCTCATCACCGATCGCGCCTATCAGCCAGCGACGGTCGGGCTGCAGTTCTTCATCGGGCCAAACGCCTCAGACTGGACCGGGATCATGACCTTCTCGGCCATCTATGTCACACCCATCCTTATCCTCTTCGTCATGCTGCAGCGTCGTATTGTCAGCGGCCTGACCTCGGGAGCGCTCAAATGACCCAACAGATCCAACTCTCGAACATCCAGAAGCACTATGGCGCCTACCATGCGCTGCGTGGCATCGACATCTCCATTCCGCAGGGCCAGTTTGTTGCCCTTGTCGGGCCATCGGGCTGCGGCAAGTCCACCCTCTTGCGAACAATTGCAGGTCTCGAGACCATTTCCAGCGGCGCAATCAGCATTTCCGGTCAGGATGTAACGCGCCTTCCGCCTCGGTCGCGCGATATCGCCATGGTGTTCCAGTCATACGCGCTCTACCCGCACATGACCGTCGAACAGAACCTCACCTACTCACTCCGGCTGAAGGGCATATCCAAAGCCGAAGCGCACAAGAAGGCTGAGGAAATTGCGGGGATTACTGGCCTCGGACAACTTCTCGGGCGCTATCCGCGCGAGCTTTCGGGCGGCCAGCGCCAGCGTGTCGCCATGGGCCGCGCCATCATCCGCCAGCCAAAGGCGTTTCTGTTTGATGAGCCGCTCTCCAACCTTGATGCAGCGCTTCGCGTGCAGATGCGGGCCGAAATCCGCAAGCTCCACAATCGCCTCGGCGCAACTTCGGTTTACGTGACGCATGACCAGATCGAAGCCATGACAATGGCAGACCATGTCGTTGTCATGCGCGCAGGCATCGTCGAACAGCAGGGCGCACCGCTCGAACTTTACGACAAGCCGGTCAACCGTTTCGTTGCAGGCTTCATCGGTTCACCTGCAATGAACTTCCTGGAAGGCACGATCACTGAAGATGGCCAGCATGTCAGGCTTGCTCTCCCCGGCGAGATAACGCTGAAATTCAACGGGCGTCGCCCCTCCGGCGAAAGCGTTGTGGTGGGGCTGAGACCGGAGGACCTCGTGCCGGCCCTCGATGGCGATCTCAACATCCTCACACTTCCAGTTGCTCTCGTAGAGCAGACTGGATCGATGACCTATGTTGTGACGGAAACCGAACCATCTCTCACAATCGCGGCGACGCTTGGTCGCGAGATCATTGCCAGCAAGTCGATCAGGCTGAAAATTGCCTCCGAAAGGATCTACCTGTTCGACAAGTCGAACGGCCAAGCACTGTCGCAGGTTTGAAGCCGCAGTCAGCCTAGTGGCGCAGCCATCTGTTCGAGGTCGTGCCAAAGGCTTTCTGCAAAGCCACGCAGAACCATGAGTTCGAATACATCTTCACCCGTTCGGGTCAGGTGCACGGTCACATGTCCGAACAGCGTCGACGTTGCAGCCCCGATGGGGAATAGATCGGCGTGAAGATCCACACCGGTTCCCTTTGAAAGTACGCGCCGAACGGATGGTCCCTGCAGCCTGAAGCGTTTGCGACCATGGCTCTGGTCGATGATGCTGACGCTCTCTCTTAAGGCAAGTCGAACCGCTTCTATCCGCGATGGAGACAGGGCCTCATCGAACACTGCAAACCACTGTCCGGGGCCGGCGGGTCGCAGGTCGGCGCCTTCAACAGAAGGGCTGTCTTTGAGCGTCGGCTTTCCGATGAGCTGCAGGATCGTGCCATCCGGCACCGGCGCAATGGTCACCCCTGCGCGTTCTATGATTTCGGAGTCTGCGACCGGGGGCCTGCGGACGAGCGCGAAGTCGAGAAATTTGGGCTCAGACATGGAGCTTGCTCCCCTCCGGATCGATGAAATGCGGCGAAACGAGACGCGCTGGCGTAAATTCGTTGCGAAGGCTGTTCCAGGCGACCACTTCTTCCCCATGACGTGCACTGCCGGACTTGACCAGAGCCAGACCAATCGTCGAGCCGAGATGCGGCGAATAGCAACTGGAAGAAATGTAACCCTGATCGTTCTCAAGGATCGCTGGATCATCCTTCTTGAGGATCAGGGAGCCCGTCTTGAAACCGCGTGAAGGATCGAGAGGCATGACCCCAACGAGCTGGTGCCGGTTATCAGCGACCATCGCCTCGCGGCTCAACATCTGGCGGCCGACAAAATCAGCCTTGGACATGGCCGCCATTTTGCCGAAACCCAGATCCGCCGGGATGACGTTGCCATTGATCTCGTTGTGGGTCACGTGACCCTTTTCGATGCGCAGCACGGCAAGCGCCTCAACGCCGTAGGGCTGCAGCCCGTGTTCGGAACCGGCGTCCATCAGGGCATCGGCTACGGCCTCGCCGAAATCCGCAGGAACCGCCAGCTCATAGGCGAGCTCACCCGAGAAGGACAGCCTGAAAAGCATCCCGGAAAGCCTGCCACCCATGAGGGTTACGGAACGGGTAGCGAGGTATGGAAACGCTTCATTGGAGATATCGTCGTCGATCAGCTTTTGCAGGATCGCGCGCGATTTGGGCCCGGCGACTGCCATCTGCGCCCATTGATCCGTCACTGAGGCAAGATGAACATCGAGCTCCGGCCATATCGCCTGCGCATAATATTCCATATGGCTGAGGACACCCGCAGCCTGAGCAGTCGTCGTCGTGAGGAAAAAGCGCTCCTCGTCCATCCGGCTGACCGTTCCGTCATCGTAGATGATGCCGTCTTCACGCAGCATCAGGCCATAGCGTGCCTTGCCGACCGGCAATTTACCCATCGGATTGCAATAGACACGATTGAGAAATTCCGCGGCATCCGAACCCAGGACTTCGATCTTCCCAAGCATGGAAACATCGCAAAGTCCGGCATTTTCCCGCACGTTCTTCACTTCGCGATCAACACTTTCGCGCCAACCCGTTTCCCCCGACCGAGGGAACCAGGCCGAACGCATCCAAAGACCCGCTTCGACAAATATCGCACCGTTCTTATCTGCCCAGCCGTGCAGCGGCGATTTGCGAACCGGCTGGAAATGTGGCCCGTGAGATGCTCCGGCCAGTGCACCGAAGGAGACCGGGGTGTAAAACGGACGAAAGGTCGTCGTGCCGACTTCGGCGGGTGAAACGCGGCGCGCCTCGGCAAGAAGCCCGATGGCATTCACGTTAGACAATTTGCCCTGATCGGTCGCCATGCCATTGGTGGTGTAACGCTTGGCGAGTTCCACATGGCCGTAGCCTTCCCGGACCGCGAGGCCGAGATCCTTGGCATGCACGTCGTTCTGATAGTCGACAAAGGCCTTCCCGCGATAGCCGGGCGACGACCAGCAGGTCTGCGCGTTGAGCGCTGCCAGATCGCCTTCGACGACCGGACACTCCGGCGTGGATACCCCAAACCCGATCTCTTCAAGCAAGCGGGATGCAACCCGAGCCCCGCTTTCGAAAGCAACTGCAATTCCCGTTTCGCCCAGTGCGGCACCCGCAAGCGCAAGACCGTCAAGACCTTGGGGGGCAAGAAAGGCGCCGTGCGCGTCTGACCATTCAGGCTTGTGGCCCCGCTGGGAGGCGAGATGGACGACCGGGCTGAACCCGCCCGACATCAGAACGGCATCGGTCGATATTCTCTCCTTGGTGCCGTCGCGCCAGATGTCGATCGCATCGACCGCTTTTCCACCATAGGCATCCGAGACGAAAGCGCCCTTGATGACGCGGGCACGACCGGAATAGGCGGTCGTCGCATCGCGGCGTGTGTCCACGAGGGCCTTAACCTCGACCCCGCTCCGCTCAAGGTCGGCCAGGAGGCCGTAGCCAGAATCGTTTGTGGTAAAGATCGTGACCGCCTTGCCCGGTGCAACGGCATATCGATTGAGATACTGCCGTGCTGCGCCTGCAAGCATGACGCCGGGGATGTCATTGCCGCCGAAAACAAGTGGTCGCTCTTCAGCACCGGTTGCCAGCAGCGCGCGCTTTGCGACAATGCGCCATAGCCGCTCCACGGGCACATGAGCCAGAGGCTCGGCTACGTGCTTCTGAACCCGTTCGACAGCGCCGAAGACATTGTCGTCGTACCAGCCGAAAACGGTCGTGCTGGTCAGGATCTCAACGTTGGGCATGCTCTTAAGTTCGGCACGGATACTGGCCGCAAAATCCGGGCCAGACATACCATCGATCACAGCGGTTTCGCCCAGCAGGCCGCCACCGGGAAGCAGGTTTTCGTCCGCGAGAATGACACGTGCGCCCGCGCGGGCCGCCGTGCGGGCAGCCAAGAGGCCAGCAGCGCCAGCACCCACGACAAGTAGGTCGCAGTGCGCCCAGGTCTTCTCATATCGATCGGGGTCGGCTTCGAACGATGCACGGCCAAGCCCGGCGGCCCGACGAATGAAGGGCTCGTAGAGCTTTTCCCAGAATGCCGCAGGCCACATGAACGTCTTGTAGTAGAACCCGGCCCCGAGGAAGGGCGAAAGCAGGCCGTTGACGGCGCCGACATCGAAGTCGAGAGAGGGCCACCGGTTCTGGCTGCGCGCCTCGAGCCCTTCATAGAGTGGTTGCATCGTGGCGCGCATGTTCGGTTCGGTGCGGCCACCGCGACCCACTGTCACCAGAGCGTTCGGCTCGGCCGAACCCGCTGTCAGAATGCCGCGCGGACGGTGATACTTGAAGCTGCGACCGACCAGCATCCGGCCATTGGCAAGTAGCGCGGAGGCCAGCGTATCCCCGGCGAGGCCGTTGAAGCGTTTGGCATCGAACGTGAATGAAAGGGGCGACGTGCGATCAACCAGACCGCCATTTGAAAGACGATAGCTGGTCATCGCGCATCCCCCGTCATGCCGGAGGCGTCTCGGCAGGCCAGCACCTCGTGGCTTGCCGTGTCACGCGAAACAACCAGCCATCTGCGGCACCCGGACACGTGATGCCAGTATTCCTCATAAGGACCACGCGGGTTGTCACGCAGATAGACGTAATCGTACCAGACATCCTCACCGGCATCCGGCTGAGGACGCTTGAGGGCTGCACCCTTGATCGAAAACTCTTCCTTCGGACGCGTGCCGCAATGAGGGCACGGAATCAGACTTGCCATGACATTTGCCTCTCAGTGCAGATTGGGTTGGGCGCCCTGGCCCTTTTCATCGATCACGTAGCCGCGTCGGAAACGATCAAGCCGCATCTGGCGGGCTGTCGGGTGCGGCTCGTCGCGCGCGATCAGGTGAGCGAAGCAATAGCCGGAGGCCGGCGTCGCCTTGAAGCCGCCATAGCACCAGCCGGAATTCAGATAGAGATTGTCAAGGTGGACCTTGTCGATGATAGGCGAACCGTCCATCGACATATCCATAATGCCGCCCCAGGATCGCAGCACGCGTATGCGCGAAAGGGCAGGAATGAGGGCCTTGCCTGCCTCGATGACATGCTCGACGGTGGCAAGGTTCCCGCGCTGGGCATAGGAATTGTACCCGTCGATATCGCCGCCGAACACGAGACCACCCTTGTCGGATTGGGATACATAGAAATGGCCGGCGCCGAATGTCACCACATTGTCGATGAAGGGCTTGATGCCTTCAGACACGAACGCCTGCAGGACATGGCTCTCGATGGGCAGTTTCAAACCGGCCATTGCCGCGACCTGCGATGAGTTGCCGGCAGCGGCAAGCGCCAGCCGGTCGCAACCGATGAAACCCCGCGAGGTTTCAACGCCCACGGCGCGGCCGTTTTCCATCCGGATGCCGGTCACTTCGCAATGCTGGATGATGTCGACGCCACGCATGTCGGCGCCGCGCGCGTAACCCCACGCGACCGCATCATGTCGCACTGTACCGCCACGGGGTTGCAGCAAACCGCCCTTGATGGGGAAGCGCGCATCATCATAGTTGAAGAAGGGCAACATCGCGCGGACCGTATCCCGATCGAGCAATTCGGCATCGACGCCATGAAGGCGCATCGTGTTGCCCCGGCGCATGTAGGCGTCCCGTTGTCCATCGGAATGGATCAGGTTGAGCACGCCGCGCTGCGAAACCATGGCGTTGAAGTTGAAGTCCTGCTCCAGCCCTTCCCACAGCTTCATGGAAAACTCGTAGAAGGGATTGTTGCCCGGGAGGAGGTAGTTGGAACGGATGATGGTCGTGTTGCGGCCGATGTTACCCGAGCCAAGATAGCCCTTTTCAAGCACGGCTACATTGGTGATGCCGTATACCTTGGACAGATAGTAAGCCGTTGCAAGGCCGTGGCCACCGCCGCCGACGATGACCACGTCATAATGCGGCTTGGGCTCCGGCTGTCGCCAGGCAGGACGCCAGGCCTTGTTGCCGAAAAGACCGTTGAGAAAGAGCGATAGAGCCGAATAGCGCATGGCCGGATCCGCCGTGAGTGCGATGATGACGTAGAAGCGTAACGTGAACCGGGCAAATCGAAATTGCACCATTGAGCCACAATCGTATATATTTGAGCCATGACCCCGTTTTCGCAGACATCCACTCAAAGGATCGGCTTTCTCCTGATCGACAATTTTGCGCTGATGTCCTTTGCAGCAGCAACAGAGCCATTGCGTGCCGCAAATCTCATCGCCAAGTCGACCCTTTATGACATCGTAACGCTTTCAAGTGGCGCGCGGGCCGTCCCTTCGTCGGCGGGATTTGCAGTTCCCTGCGAGGATCTGGCAAGTGTCGGACCATCCTGCCAAATGCTTTTTGTCGTGGCGGGTGGACAGCCGGATGACTGGGCGGCATCCCGCCCGGCTCACGCCCAGTTGCGTCGGCTTTCTCGACTTGGCGTTCGCCTCGGTGGTATCTCCTCCGGCGCATTCATTCTGGCGGAGGCCGGTCTGCTCAGCGGGCGTGACTTCACGATCCATTGGGAGCATGCGCCGGCTCTCACCGAAGCATTCCCGGACCTGGCACCCCGCCAGGCGCGCTTTGTCATTGATGGTGACCGGATTACATGCGGCGGCGGCGTTGCTCCCCTGGACCTGATGCATGCCCTGATTGCCGATCGCATGGGAGCTGCATTTGCGACCCGCGTCAGCGACTGGTACCTCCATACTGCTGTCGCGGGCTCCGAAGGTCCGCAACGCGCATCAACGAGCCTGCGCTTCGGCACGCGTCACCCCGCATTGATCGCAGCGCTCGAGACCATGGAATCCAGGCTGGAAGAACCGCTTGATCGCGAGCGCCTCGCGCGCATCGCTGGCGTCAGCATCCGCCATCTCGACCGACTCTTCAGACAGGAGTTGAATGCGGGCTTTGTAGAAACCTACCGAAACATGCGCCTTGATCAGGCCCGCAAACTGCTGGCGCAGAGCCCACTCTCCATTTCGGAGATCGCGTTCGCCACGGGATTTTCCAGCGCATCACACTTGTCACGCTGCTTCACCCAGAAGTTTGCAAAGTCCCCCGGCCAATGCCGGCGTGACGCCGACTGACCACCATTTCGATCGCTCTCAATGAACCTAAACCCTATGTGGATCGGCTGGGGCATGACCTCTTACGTCGAATTCAAAAATATTCTCAGTACGAATTTTTTATTCCTCTATGTTGCACTTTGCTGAAACTGTTGTTACAGATTGATCACCTGAAACGGCAGCATTCATACGGAGGTTCGTCATGTGCGGCATTGTTGGGCTATTCCTCAAGGACAAGACACTGGAGCCCCAGCTGGGTCAACTTCTGTCCGACATGCTTGTGACCATGACGGATCGCGGCCCGGACTCGGCGGGCATCGCCATTTACGGGTCATCGGGAAACGGGCTCTCCAAGATCACAGTTCAGTCCGCTGACCCTGAAAAGGACTTTGCAGGCCTTCAGACGGATCTGGAGAAGGCCGGGATAAAGGCCAGCGTACAGCTGAAGAGCACGCATGCGGTGATCACCGGTGATGCCGCCGATCTGGGGAATATTCGCGAAGTCCTGTCTTCCATCCGTCCTGGCATTCGCATCATGGGCTCTGGCGAAAGTGTCGAAATCTACAAGGAAGTCGGTCTGCCTAAGGATGTTGTTGACCGGTTCTCGATCCGCAGCATGAGCGGCACGCACGGCATCGGCCATACCCGCATGGCAACCGAAAGCGCGGTGACAACACTTGGCGCGCATCCCTTCTCCACCGGTTCCGACCAGTGCCTGGTGCACAATGGGTCTCTCTCGAACCACAACAATCTCCGCCGCGAACTCGTTCGCGCGGGGATGCGTTTCGAGACTGAAAACGACTCGGAAGTTGCCGCTGCCTACCTGACTGCCGAGATGGCCGCTGGCAAGGACCTCGGCGAGGCACTTTCAAGCGCTATAGACGATCTGGACGGGTTTTTCACCTTCGTCGTCGGCACCAAGTCCGGCTTCGGCGTGCTGCGTGATCCCATCGCGTGCAAGCCTGCAGTCATGGCGGAAACAGATCAGTACGTTGCCTTCGGCTCCGAATACCGCGCTCTGGTGAGCCTGCCGGGGATCGAAACGGCACGCGTCTGGGAACCTGAACCCGCAACCGTTTATTTCTGGAACCGGGATGAATCCGGCGCCATCGCAGCCTGAGGGACCTCATGCCAACGTTTGACCTAGCAACCACGCCCCTGCGCGATCTCAATCAGGCGCTCCATGCCATACCGGCCGGCAACAACGACAATCACTTCGAGGTCGTCAACCCCCGCGGCCATCACTCGGTCGCGGTCGGGGTCGATGCCCCCATCAGTGTCGATGTCCGCGGATCGGTTGGCTATTACTGCGCTGGAATGAACAGCCAGGCGACCATCACCGTGCACGGGTCGGCTGGCCCGGGTGTCGCAGAAAACATGATGTCCGGCACCGTGATCATCGAAGGAGACGCCAGCCAGTATGCAGGCGCGACCGGACGTGGCGGGCTGCTCGTCATCAAGGGGAATGCAGCCTCGCGATGCGGGATTTCCATGAAAGGCATCGACATCGTCGTGCAGGGCTCCATCGGCCACATGTCTGCCTTCATGGCCCAATCGGGCAATCTCGTCGTGCTGGGCGACGCAGGTGAAGCACTCGGCGACAGCCTTTACGAGGCGCGCCTTTTCGTCAGGGGTTCGGTCAAGAGCCTCGGCGCCGACTGCATCGAGAAAGAACTGCGGCAGGAGCATCTGGACCTTCTCGCCGGCCTGCTTGCGAAAGCGGGGGTAACAGATGTCTCGCCGTCAGAGTTCAAGCGATATGGCTCGGCCCGCAAGCTCTACAATTTCAACATCGACAATGCCGACGCATATTGAAACGGGGCTGACACAATGAGCTACAAGAACCCGAACACCACACCCCGCAAGTCGGCGACTTTCGATGACTACACGATGTCGGAAATCCGCCGTGCAGCGGCAACCGGCATCTATGACATCAGAGGGTCCGGCGCAAAGCGCAAGGTGCCGCACTTTGACGACCTTCTCTTTCTCGGCGCATCGATCTCGCGCTATCCGCTGGAAGGCTATCGCGAGCGTTGCGGAACGAATGTCGTTCTCGGCACGCGCTTTGCCCGCAAGCCGATCGAACTGAAGATCCCGATCACCATTGCCGGCATGAGCTTTGGCTCACTCTCCGGTCAGGCAAAGGAAGCTCTGGGTCGCGGCGCTACCATTGCCGGCACGTCGACGACAACGGGCGACGGCGGCATGACGGAAGAAGAACGCGGCCACTCGCAGATCCTCGTCTACCAGTACCTGCCCTCTCGCTACGGGATGAACCCGCGCGACCTGCGGCGTGCAGACGCGATCGAAGTCGTGGTTGGCCAAGGTGCAAAGCCTGGCGGCGGCGGTATGCTGCTAGGCCAGAAGATTTCCGATCGCGTTGCTGAAATGCGTACCCTGCCGAAGGGTATCGACCAGCGCTCGGCCTGCCGGCACCCGGACTGGACCGGACCCGACGATCTGGAAATCAAGATCAACGAATTGCGCGAAATCACCGATTGGGAAAAGCCGATCTATGTGAAGGTGGGCGGCGCACGTCCCTACTATGACACTGCGCTCGCCGTGAAGGCTGGTGCCGACGTCGTCGTGCTTGACGGCATGCAGGGCGGCACTGCTGCCACACAGGAAGTCTTCATCGAAAATGTCGGCATGCCGACGCTTGCCTGCATCCGCCCGGCAGTCCAGGCGCTGCAGGATCTCGGCATGCATCGCAAGGTGCAGTTGATCGTCTCCGGCGGCATTCGCAACGGTGCGGACGTTGCCAAGGCGCTGGCGCTTGGCGCCGACGCCGTGTCGATCGGAACAGCGGCGCTTGTTGCGCTCGGCGACAATGATCCGCGCTGGGAGGCGGATTATAACGCGCTGGGAACAACGGCAGGAGCCTATGACGACTGGCACGAAGGCAAGGATCCGGCAGGCATCACGACGCAGGACCCGGAACTCGCCAAGCGTCTGGATCCCGTTCTGGCAGGACGCCGTCTGGCCAACTACCTCAAGGTCATGACGCTGGAAGCGCAGACGATTGCCCGCGCCTGCGGCAAGAACCATGTCCACAATCTCGAGCCCGAAGACCTCTGCGCTCTGACGATCGAAGCCTCCGCCATGGCACAGGTACCGCTGGCCGGTACGAGCTGGATTCCGGGCAAGTCCGGATTTTGATTTTCCTCCCGAGGCGGGCCGTGCAAGCGGCCCGCTTCTTGCATTTAAAACTCAGCGAAACGTGTCTGATATCCAATAACAAAGGGGAACCTATGACACTCGATCTGGAAGCGTTCGCTCGCGAACGTGGCATCAAATATTTCATGATTTCATATACCGACCTTTTCGGCGGGCAGCGTGCGAAGCTGGTGCCGACAGAGGCCATCAAGGGCATGCAGGAGGACGGCGCGGGCTTTGCCGGGTTTGCGACCTGGCTTGACATGACGCCAGCCCATCCCGACCTCTTCGCGCTTCCCGATCCCAGCTCCGTCATCCAGTTGCCCTGGAAGAAAGAGGTCGCCTGGGTTGCCGCAGATTGCGTGATGGAAGGCAAGCCCGTCGAGCAGGCACCACGCGTGGTGCTAAAGAAGCTGATTGCCGAAGCCGCCGAAATGGGCAAGCGCGTCAAGACGGGTATCGAAGCCGAATTCTTCCTGACCACGCCGGACGGTCAGGCGATTTCGGACGCCAAGGACACGGCTGAAAAGCCCTGCTACGACCAGCAGGCGTTGCTCCGGCGCTATGATGTGATCGCCGAAATCTGCGATTACATGCTCGAACTCGGCTGGGCGCCCTATCAGAACGACCACGAAGACGCCAACGGCCAGTTCGAAATGAACTTCGAATACGATGACGCCCTGAAGACTGCCGACAAGCATTCGTTCTTCAAATTCATGGTGAAATCGGTGGCGGAAAAGCACGGCCTGCGTGCGACATTCATGCCGAAGCCGTTCAAGGGCCTGACCGGCAACGGATGCCACTGCCACATTTCGGTCTGGAATACGGATGGAACGGCCAATGTCTTCGCCGACAGCAACGCCGACTTCGGCCTGTCCTCCGAAGGCCGCCAATTCCTGGGCGGCATCATGAGCCACGCCTCGGCGCTTGCGGCTATCACCAACCCGACGGTCAATTCCTACAAGCGCATCAATGCGCCCCGTACGATTTCAGGGGCCACCTGGTCTCCAAACACAGTGACCTGGACAGGAAACAACCGCACGCACATGGTGCGCGTACCCGGTCCCGGACGGTTCGAGTTGCGCCTTCCAGACGGTGCCGTGAACCCGTATCTGCTTCAGGCCGTCATCATTGCCGCCGGTCTCGATGGTCTGCGCAAGAATGCCGACCCGGGTCCGCACCACGATATCGATATGTATGCCGAGGGCCACCTCGTGACCAATGCCCCGAAGCTGCCGTTGAACCTCCTCGATGCGTTACGCGCCTATGACGCCGATCCGGGTCTTAAGTCTGCCATGGGTGACGCGTTTTCTGCAGCATTTCTGAAGCTGAAGCATGGCGAGTGGAATGCCTATTGCAGCCACTTTACGGAATGGGAACGCGCCAACACGCTCGATATCTGAGCGATAGGCTCAAGCGGCTGGCGGTGTGATCGCTGCCAGCCCGACCCACCCGGAATAGGCCATGTAGAACGCAATCAGCAGCATGAGCAATGCTGAGGCATAGGGCGCCCTGCGAGCGAACCCGCCAAAGCCTTTCCATCGCGAGGCAATGTGCCTGACGCTCAGGGACGCAATTACGCCTGCAGAAACCATGGTGACCGCGAGGCCGATGCTGAAGCAAACGACCAGCACGATACCCAGCGACAACTGCTTCAGCTGAAGACAAAGCAGCAAAACGGTGATCGCAGCCGGACATGGCACAAGCCCGCCCGTCAAACCAAACATGACAATCTGCCCCGTCGTCACCTGACGGCCGGCAAATCGCCGTTCGATGTCGTCGGCATGGGCTTTCTCATGCGCATCCATGAATGCACTCTGTTTGCCGTCGTCCTCGGTGTCGGCTTCGTCAGAATAATTGACCACGTAGGTATGAGCATGGTCGCCATGGCTCAGATGAAGCCGAGCCTTGAACGTGTGCGGCTCGGGAATGCTGTCCGTGCTTTCGAGACAATCTCCACGACTCACAAAACTGAAGCGTTGCCGGGTTCCGTCAGGGCGCTCGGTGGTCAGCGCGACATCGGCAGCCCGCCAGACTGCACCCTTGAGCGCCGCTATCCGAAACGTCGGCGGGACGCCATCCTCGAAGATGGAAAGCGCAATGACCCCGTGCCCGGTATTGATCTCGCGAACCTCGTCGTGATCGTGATGATGATCGGCGTGATCATGGGTGTGACCGTGATGGTGCCCGTGTGCATGATCGTGGGAATGCCCGTGGCTCTCTCTTTCAGCCCTGACGTCACGCCATGTCCGCCAGCCCATCCACAGCGCGATGGCCGCCACAATCACCGCTGACCCAAGCTGAAAATAGGGCTCGCTCGCCTCCGCATTGATGCCCCGACCGAGATATTGCCCGCCAAGGGCAACAATCCAGACAACCGCCGTGTGGGAAATGGCAGCAGAGAGACCGAGAAGGACAGCCTGGCCTACGGTGCCCCGCACGGCGATGATGAAGGCTGCCATCATGGTCTTGGAATGGCCGGGCTCAAGCCCGTGCAAAGCGCCGAGCAAGATCGCAGTCGGGATGAAAAGCCAGGCGTGGGCAGTTCCCTGCTGCAGGAGTTCGGGCAATGATGTCATGGCAATCTTCCTCGCCCATCACTTCATGTAGCTTCGAACGACGTCGACAAGTTCGTCGGCCGCGCGCGCGCGTTCGCCGTCCGTCTCGGCGTGCACGATATGCTGGTGGACGTGGTCCTCAATCAGCTCAGCCGTCAGACCATTGATTGCGCCACGGACGGAGGCGACAAGCTGGAGCACGTCCGCGCAGCCGATCTCTGCATCCAGCGCACGCTCGACTGCCTCCATCTGCCCCTTGATCCGGCGAACGCGCGCCAGAAGCTTGGATTTCGCACGGATCGTATGGCTCATCGTTCTGCTGCCTCAATATAACATAGGGGGGTATACTATATTCCAGAGTGCAGGAAAACCCCATGCCTATGCGAGTGAAACGATCAGGAGAGACCGAAATAGCGGGCGGTCTGGAAGACAACCAAGGCTGCGACATAGGCAAGACCCAGCATATAGCCGAAGGTCACCCACATCCATTTCGCGCTGCCCGTTTCGCGCTTGATCACGGCAAGCGTCGATAGACATTGCGGGGCAAAGATATACCAGGCAAGGAACGACAAGGCTGTTGCAAGGCTCCAGTGGGTGGCGAGTGCCTGCCCCACCTTTCCTGCCGCGTCCCCTGCCCCTTCGATGGCGTAAACGGTGCCGAGTGCTGCCACCACAACTTCGCGCGCCGCCATGCCGGGCACCAGCGCGACGCTGATCTGCCAATTGAAGCCGATGGGCGCCAGAAGCGGCTCGATCAGCTTTCCGATCATCGCTGCAAAGCTGTAAAAAATGGAAGGCTGCGTCGCGCCGGCGGGTGCAACTGGAAAGCTCGCCAGGAACCACATCAGGACCGCCATGGAAAAGATCGTGGTACCGGCGCGCTTCAGGAACATCTTGCTGCGCGCCACAAGATCGATGACGATGTTGCGCGGTCGCGGCATCTTGTAATCGGGAAGCTCCAGCATGAAGGGCGGCGTTGCCTCCTGCGGCCAGAACAGAAGCTTTGCAACGAGCGACACGGCAAGCGCACTGACAATGCCTGCCGCATAAAGGCCGAACATCACCAGTCCCTGCAGGCTCACGAAGCCGAAGACTTGCCGCGATGGAATGAACGCGCCAATGATCAGCGTGTAGACCGGGATGCGCGCCGAGCACGTCATCAGCGGGGCAACAAGGATCGTCGTCAGCCGGTCGCGCCGGTTGTCGATGACGCGCGTCGCCATGATCCCGGGAATGGCGCAGGCAAAGCTCGAGAGGAGCGGAATGAAGGCGCGCCCGTGCAGGCCAGCACCTCCCATGATGCGATCCATGAGAAAGGCGGCACGGGCCATGTAGCCCAGATCCTCGAGTAGCAGGATGAAGAGAAAGAGGATCAGAATCTGCGGCAGGAAGACGACGACGCTTCCAACGCCGGCGATCACGCCGTCGACCAGAAAGCTCTCGATGATCCCCGGACCCAGAACCTTCAGGATCAACTCACCAATTGCCGCGAAGACATTTGCGATCAGGTCCATTGCGGGCTGTGCCCAGGTGAACACCGCCTGGAACATCACGAAAAGGAGACAAACAAGGAAGATCAACCCGCCCACAGGATTGAGCAACACGTTGTCGATGCGCGTTGTCAGCGTATCGGGCTTGGCCGGCATGCGCACATGCGCGGCAATCAGCGTATCAGCCTGTTTTTGCAGCGCTCTGAGATCCCGTGCAGAGGGTTCTTCCCAGGCGTTCTCTCTCGCGGACGGGAGAGGTGCTGCCAAAAGGCCATCAAGATAGGCCCGGAAAACATCCATGCCGCCACGACGTACGGCACTGGCGGCGACTACCGGCAAGCCGAGATCACGCGAAAGCCCATCAATATCGATCTCAATGCCGCGATAGCGTGCAATATCGATCATGTTGAGTACGAGGAGCAGCGGTACGCCGGTCGCCTTCAATTCCAGCACAAGGCGAATGGCGGACCGGAGATTGGTCGCATCTGCGACAGCAAACAGCATATCAGGGGCATGTTCACCCTGCCGCCGGCCGAGAACAACATCGCGGCTGATTTCTTCATCGGGGCTACGCGCGCGCAGTGAATAGGTGCCTGGCAGGTCAATGAGCTGCGCAGTACGGCCATCGGTTGTCTGGACCATGCCCATCTTGCGCTCGACGGTGACGCCCGCGTAATTACCGACCTTCTGGCGACTTCCGGTCAGGGCATTGAACAGCGCAGTCTTCCCGCAATTGGGAACACCGATAAGCGCAAATCTGGGATTTTGGGCAGATGTACCGTGCATGCAAAACCACTAGCGTATCAGGATCGCCATTGCTTCCGAACGGCGCAGCGCAACCGTCGCTCCGTTGACCCGCACCGCAATCGGATCGCGACGGATGGGCCCCTCATGCAGGATGCACACTTCTGCCCCCTCGATGAAGCCGAGTTCGATGAGACGACGCTCGATTTCGAAAGCCGGAAGACTGAAGGTGACTGAACCCGTGTCGATGCTATGGATGACGCCCTTGAAGCCTCGCTCTGCGAGCCCGAGGGGCGAAACGGCATCCTGATCAGGCTCCATGGCGCAACGCTTTACATATCCGGAAGACAATGAGTTTCCGGGAGCATTAGACCCAGTCTCGGGCTCTGACAATCAAAACTTAACCAAAACGCTCATGAACACGATTATGTCGCAGTCCGAGCCAGCACCGATCTCATGGATCGAGGAAGAATGGCGTCTCCCCGCCACCGGGGAAACGCCGAAGTAGATCCTGGTCAGGCGATCGAAACGCGCTTGCCGGACTTGACGCTTTCGAGTGCGGCATCGGCAAGCTGGAGGGCGAGAAGGCCGTCCGTGCCAGTCGGGCTGATCGGTGCGCCTTCGACGATGGCCGCGATGAAGGCGGCGATCTCGTTGGCATAGGCCTCCGTGTAGCGCGTCATGAAGAAGTCATGCAGCGGCGGACGCGTATAGCCTTCGCCATTGGCGATCTCGATCGACACCGCGCGCTGGTTTTCGGCCGAGACGACGCCCTTCGAACCATGCACTTCGATGCGCTGGTCATAGCCATAGGTCGCGCGGCGCGAGTTCGAGATCACGGCCTGCTTGCCGGACTTCGTTTCGAGGATGACGGTTGCGCTGTCGTAGTCACCGGCCTTGCCGATTTCCGGATCGACCAGAACGGCAGCGTGGGCTGAAACAACGGCGATTTCCTCACCCAGCAGGAAGCGGGCCATGTCGAAATCGTGGATGGTCATGTCGCGGAAGATGCCGCCCGAGCGCTTGATATAGTCGACCGGCGGCGCGCCGGGATCGCGCGAAGTAATGGTGACCATTTCCACCGTGCCGATCTTGCCATCGGCGATCGCCTTGCGAACGGCCATGAAGTGGGGATCGAAGCGACGGTTGAAGCCGACCATCAGCTTGGCCTTCGTGTCGGCCACGACCTTCAGGCAGGCCTTGACGCGCGCGGCATCGAGATCGACAGGCTTTTCGCAGAAGATGGCCTTGCCGGCGCGGGCAAAGCGCTCGATGAGGTCTGCATGCGTGTCCGTCGGCGTGCAGATGATGACCGCATCGATATCGGCCGACTTTTCGATCTCCTCGATCGTGCGCACGTCGCAGCCATAAGCCTTGGCAATTGCGTTTGCGGCATCTGCAAACGGATCGGCAACCGCAACCAGCCTGGCGTCGGCATTGCCGCCAACAGCTCTCGCATGCACCTTGCCGATGCGGCCGGCGCCAAGCAGACCGAATTTAACTGTCATGGGATGTCTCCTCAGATTTCAATGTTGGCGTCTGGGCCGACCCGTTTCGAATCGGTTCTCGCAAAAATGGAACATAAGTTCTATTTCCGCCTACATAAAGGAACAGGCAGACGCAAACAAGCTTCCTTCGCCAGAATTTTGGCGTCCGGAGAGATCACCCGTTTGCAGGCCTGAACTCCAAAGAGCAGCATCAACGGGTATCCCGAACAACCATTTCATCGGCCGGCCGTATCTCGACAGCATGGCGGATTGATATTTCGGCATAAATATTCCATATCGTGGAAAACGCAGGGAGGAATCGATCTTGTCCGACGAAGATGAAGATGTCCGGCTCGAGCCGCCCGCAGACTTTGACAGCCTTCGCCATGACATCGTGAACCTGAGGATAAAGCTGCCCAAGCGGTTGAAGCAGGCTGCTGTCTTCGCGCTCGAAAATCCGGACGAGATCGCATTCGGAACGGCTGCCAGCATTGCCCAGGCAGCCAATGTGCAGCCTTCTACGCTTGTCAGACTGGCCCACCAGTTCGGCTTTGATGGATTTTCGCATTTCCAGAGCATCTTCAAGGAGCGGCTGCGGGTTCGCACGCCGTCTTATGAGGAACGACTGACACAGTTCGAGCAGTCTGGTGAGCCGGCCCCTGAGGCGGCGTTGTTGCACGGGTTTTTCGCTGCCGCCAAGACATCGATCGCGAAACTTGAAGCGCAGCTGAAGGATGAAGACTTCAAGACGGCAGTGGCCATTTTCGGGGAGGCGGAAACGATCTACCTGATTGCCAAGCGCCGCTCCTATCCTCTGATCGTGCACATGGCTTACGCCTTTTCCAAGCTTGGCATCCGCCACCAGATCGTTGCGTCCGCCAATGGGGTCGACCCGGAAACGGTCCAGTTTGCAGGTCCGAAGGATGCGGGCCTTGCCATTTCATTCGCACCCTATGCGACAGACAGCGTCGATCTTGCGCGGCGTCTGCACGCCTCGTCTGTGCCGCTGGTTTCCATCACCGACTCTCCATTCTCGCCCCTGGCGGCCATTTCGGCGCACTGGTTTGAGATGGCCGAAGCCGATTTCTCCGGCTTTAGATCTCTCTCCGCCTCCATGGCTTTCGTGATGGCGCTCAGCGTTGGCGTAGCCGAATACCGCCGCTTGAAATTACAACAAAATGCATGATCGCAATTTTGGAATAAAAATTCCGAATTGACAGAAACTTGTATTCTGTGTTTCATTTGGTGAAATTCGGCGTGACCGCCGACAACAAGAATATTTGGAGGATCGAATGCCGCGACTGGACCCCGGTTTGAAACCCGAGGCAAAGCTTGACGTGATCACCATCGGGCGTTCGTCCGTTGATATCTATGGTCAGCAGATTGGCGCACGCCTCGAGGACACGGTCACATTCGCGCGCTCGGTCGGTGGTTGTCCCGCCAACATCGCCATTGGCACCTCGCGCCTTGGTTTGAAGTCCGCGATCATCACCGGCGTCGGCGACGAGCAGATGGGATCCTTCATCCGCGAACATCTGGCCCGCGAGGGTGTGGAAACCAAGGGCATCAAGACTGACGCAACGCGCCTCACTGCCCTGGTCCTTCTGGGCGTCGAGAACGGCAAGACCTTCCCGACCATCTTCTACCGCGAAAACTGCGCGGACATGGCCATTTCGGAAGAGGATGTGCAGGAAGACTTCATCAAGTCAGCCCGTGCGGTCCTCGTCACTGGCACGCATTTTTCCAAGCCCAACACCGAGGCGGCCCAGAAAAAGGCAATCCGCATTGCCAAAGCCAATGGGTCGAAGGTGATTTTCGATATCGATTATCGCCCGAACCTCTGGGGTCTCGCCGGCCACCGCGCTGGTGAAGAACGTTACATTGCCTCAGACGCCGTGTCGGCGCGCTTGCGCCCGGTTCTTGCCGAATGCGATCTGATCGTCGGCACCGAAGAAGAAGTGCTGATCGCATCGGGCGACAACGATCTTCTGACGGCCCTCAAAACCATTCGTTCCAATTCCTCTGCCACGATCGTGCTCAAGCGCGGCCCAATGGGCTGTATCGTTTATGACGGCGAGATCCCGGACGATCTGGAACAGGGCATTGTCGGTCAGGGTTTCCCGATCGAGGTCTATAACACACTGGGCGCTGGCGACGCCTTCATGTCCGGCTTCCTGCGCGGATGGCTGAAGGGCGAAGAACACGCAACATCGGCCACCTGGGCCAATGCCTGCGGCGCATTCGCAGTGTCACGCCTCCTCTGCTCGCCAGAGATCCCGACCTTCGTCGAGCTGCAGTATTTCCTGAAGAACGGCAGCCGTGAAAAGGCCCTCCGCAAGGATGCAGATCTCAACCATGTTCACTGGGCGACGACGCGCGTTGCCGGCGACATTCCGCTTCTGATGGCGCTCGCTATCGACCATCGCTCCCAGCTCGTGGATGTCGCTAAGGAACTCGGCGTCAGCGAAGAGAAGATCCCGGCTTTCAAGCGTCTGGCCGTTGCCGCCGCTGCGCGGGTCGCCAAGGGACGCGCCGGCTATGGCATGCTGATCGACGAACGCTTCGGTCGCGATGCCTTCTTCGATGCCATGAAGCAGAACTTCTCGTGGATCGGGCGACCGGTCGAGCTGCCGGGCTCCAAGCCCTTGAAGTTCGAGTTCTCCCAGGATCTGGGATCGCAGCTGATTGCATGGCCTGTTGAGCATTGCATCAAGTGCCTCTGCTTCTATCACCCCGACGATCCGGCAGCCTTGAAGGCGGAACAGCAGGAAAAGCTGCGCGCCCTTTTCGATGCCGCCCGCAAGGTAGGGCGTGAGCTGCTGGTCGAAATCATCGCCTCCAAGAATGGTCCGCTCAACGACGACACCATCGCCACGGCAATGTCCGAACTCTACGCGCTGGGCATTCGCCCCGACTGGTGGAAGCTGGAGCCGCAGGCATCCGAGACCGCCTGGCGCAATATTGATGCCGTGATTGCGAAGAATGATCCCTTCTGCCGCGGTATTGTCCTCCTCGGCCTTGAAGCGCCAGCCGAAGAGCTGGAGAAGGCATTCCGGGCGACGTTGGCCGCGCGATCGGTGAAGGGATTTGCAGTTGGCCGCACGATTTTTGCAGATGCTGCGCGCCAATGGCTGGGCGGCAAAATGGACGATGAGGCGGCCATTGCCGACATGGCAAACCGGTTCGAGCAATTGACGAGCGCGTGGCTCAAGACCCGCGGTCAGTAAAAAACGTTATTCGGGAGGGCCCCACATGGGCAAGACAATCCGGCTTACGATGGCGCAGGCCGTCGTCAGGTTTCTGGCAAGCCAGATGACCATCATCGACGGCGTGAAAACGCCGATCTTTGGCGGTTGCTGGGCGATTTTCGGTCACGGCAACGTGGCAGGCCTCGGGGAAGCGCTCTATCAGTCGCGCAACAATTTCCCGACCTACCGCGCCCATAACGAGCAGTCGATGGCGCATGCGGCTATTGCTTTTGCCAAGGCGAGCTTCCGTCGCCGCTTCATGGCCTGCACGACCTCGATTGGCCCCGGCGCACTTAACATGGTCACCGCTGCGGGTGTCGCACATGTCAACCGCCTGCCGGTTCTCTTCCTGCCCGGCGACATCTTCGCCAATCGCGCGCCCGATCCGGTGCTGCAGCAGATCGAAGACTTCTCCGACGGCACGGCCTCGGCGTCTGATGCCTTCCGCCCCGTGTCGCGCTATTTCGACCGGATCACCCGGCCGGAACAGATCATCGTGGCACTGCGCCGCGCGATGCAGGTTCTGACCGACCCGGTCGATTGCGGCCCGGTCACTTTGTCGCTTTGCCAGGACGTACAGGCAGAGGCCTACGACTATCCGGAAAGCTTCTTCGAGGAGCGGGTCTGGAACACCAACCGCCGCGCCCTCCCGGACGCAGACGAACTGGCCAGCGCCGTTGCTCTCATCAAGGCATCGAAGAAGCCTGTCATCGTGGCAGGTGGTGGCGTGCTCTACTCGATCGCCTCTGCCGAACTGACCGCCTTTGCCGAAACGCACGGCATCCCCGTCACTGTCACGCAGGCCGGGAAATCGGCGATCGATGAGCGCCATCCATTGGCACTCGGTTCGGTCGGCGTCACCGGAACATCGGCTGCCAACACGATCGCAGAAGATGCAGACCTCGTGATCGGCATCGGCACGCGCTTCCAGGATTTCACCACGGGTTCATGGTCGCTTTTCAAGAACAAGGATTTCAAGATCCTGTCGCTCAACGTTGCGCCCATCGACGGTGGCAAGCACGATGCACAGCCCCTGATCGCAGACGCGCGCGAGGGCCTGAAGCTTCTGACCACAGCACTTGCCGGCTGGAAGGCCCCGACAACGCTCGCGGACAAGGCAGATCTGGCGAAGTCGACCTGGGCGAAGTCGGTCGAAAAGATGTTCTCACCCGGCTTCGTGACCGGCACCGGACTTCCCTCCGATGCGCAGGTCATCGGCGGCGTCACGCGCGCCGTCGAGCTTGAAAAGGCGATGGTCCTTTGCGCGGCAGGCGGTCTGCCGGGTGAGTTGCACAAGCTCTGGCCCGCCACCAAGCCCGGTTCCTATCACATGGAATACGGCTTCTCCTGCATGGGTTATGAAATCGCCGGCGGCCTTGGGGCGAAGATGGCCCGGCCCGAACTCGACGTCGTCGTCATGGTCGGCGACGGCTCCTACATGATGGCCAATTCCGAGATCGCAACCTCGGTCATGATCGGCCAGAAAATCACCGTCGTCGTTCTCGACAATCGTGGCTATGGATGCATCAACCGGCTGCAGATGGCCACAGGTGGCGCAAACTTCAACAATCTGCTTGATGACGCCTACCATGTCGTGCCTTCGCATATCGACTTCCGTGCTCACGCCGAAGCCATGGGTGCGATAGCCGTCAAGGTATCAACGATCGATGCGCTCGAAGCTGCCGTGAAGGCTGCCAAGGACAACGACCGCACAACCGTGGTTGTCATCGACACAGATCCGCTGACCACAACCAGCGACGGCGGTCATTGGTGGGATGTCGCCGTGCCGGAGGTTTCGCCGCGCAGTGAAGTCAACGAGGCGCGCGCGGCCTATCTGAAGGCACTGGCGTTCCAGCACATCGGCTAAGGTGATCTGACGGCGGGAGAACCGCCGGGATTCTGGACGTGGTCCGGCACGGGAATTAGGGGTTCGCATATGAAACCGTGCCGGATCGTCTTTTGACTTTCACAAGACCCGCCTTCGCTCTATCTCAATACACACAAAAGTCGGGCCGAAGCGGCCCCGCATTCAGGAGACTCTCGATGAAAGCCAAACTTGGCATGTCACCCGTCGCATGGTGGAACGACGACCTTCCGGATCTCAGCGACGACGTTTCGCTGGAAGAGTGCCTGCGTCAGTCGCGTGGCGCGGGCTTCACGGGCATGGAAAAGGGGCGCCGCTTCCCGGAAGATCCGGCCGTTATGCTGCCGATCCTGCGCGAAATCGACGTGACGCTCTGCGGCGGCTGGTTTTCCGGCACGCTGGTAACTGAAGAGCTTGCGGCCAACAAGGACCGCATTGCGCCGATGATCGAACTCTTCAAGGCCGTTGACGCGCCTTGCATCGTTTATGGCGAAGTCGGCCGCTCCATTCAGGGCAACCGCGCCGCTCCACTCGCCACGAAGGCAAAGCTCTCCGACGACGAGATGAAGGCCTACGCGCGCAAGGTCACCGAATTCGGTGAATGGTGCGCCGATCAGGGCATGCCGCTGTCCTACCATCATCACATGGCCGCTGTCGTCGAAACCGAACCGGAACTGGATGCCTTCATGCGCCATTCGGGCGCAGGCATTCCGCTGTTGCTGGATGCCGGACATCTCGCCTTTGCAGGAGGTGACGTGCTGCGCGCCATCGACAACCACCACGGCCGCATCAACCATGTTCACGTGAAGGACATTCGTCAGTCCGTCGTCGACAGCCTCGACCGCACCAGGCAGTCCTTCCTCGATGCCGTAGCTCTTGGCGCCTTCACCGTGCCGGGCGATGGCTCACTGGACTTCGGCGCAATCGTCAAGCGCTTTGCAGACTACGGCTACGAAGGCTGGTTCGTCGTCGAAGCCGAGCAGGATCCCAAGAAGGCGCCGCCGAAGAAGATGGCAGAGATCGGCTACGCCGAACTGATGCGCGTCATGACGGCTGCCGGTTACACGGTCGAGACACAGGGCTTCCCTGCCCGCTAGAGCATAATCCGACCGGAGTGAAACGAGGATCGACAAGATTATGCTGCGAACAAAAAGACTTAGAGCGCCGCTCTGATTCAATCAGAGCGAACTGCGCTCTAAGCGAACCAATGGCGCCGCGCAGCCCCTGCGCGGCGTTCCCCACCTCCTGCATGTGCGCGATAGAAGGAAAACGCCAATGTCCAAGCTTCTCGTCAAGCCGCAAGGCAATCATGGTCTCGTCACCAAGGTGACGCCTGAAAGCGCCGGATGGACCTATGTCGGTTTCGAACTGCACAAGCTGAAGCCAGGCGAAAAGGTCGCGCAGGAAACCGGCGATCGCGAAACCTGCCTTGTCTGGATCTCGGGCAAAGGCAAGGCGACGGCCGGGAACGAGGACTTTGGGTCGCTCGGCAAGCGCATGAGCCCGTTCGATGGCGAACCCTATGCACTCTACATTCCGGCGGGATCAAACTGGAGCGTGACGGCCGAAACCGATCTGGAGCTTGCCGTCTGCACGGCGCCGGGCGGCGGCAACTACAAGGTCAAGCTGATCGCACCGGGCTCGCACCCTAAACTCGTTCGCGGCAAGGGATCTAATACGCGTCACGTCCAGAATATCATGCCGGAAGACGACAACTCTGCCCATTCGCTGCTGGTTGTCGAAGTGATCACCCCGAATGGAAACACGTCGTCCTATCCTTCGCACAAGCATGATCAGGACAACCTGCCGCACGAAAGCTTCCTGGAAGAAACCTACTATCACCGCCTGAACCCGCCGCAGGGCTTCGCCTTCCAGCGCGTCTATACGGAAGACCGTTCGCTGGACGAGGCGCTGGCGCTGGAAGACGGCGACGTTGCCCTGGTGCCGAAGGGCTATCACCCTTGCGCAACGATCCATGGATATGATCTTTATTATCTGAACGTCATGGCTGGTCCGACCCGGATCTGGAAATTCCACAACCAGAAGGACCACGAGTGGCTTTTGAACGCCTGACCTGATGGCCGACATCACGTCATCGATCAGAAGCGTTTCAGGGTAATTTCGGGAGGGATACGTGCGCATTTTGTTCGATCCGGAGCCGCGGACCGCGGGGGAAATATTCTCGGCCGAAGACCACGCGTTCTTCATGAACAGCTACGACGTCATCGCCTTCGAGGGCGGTGACCGCGACGTGTTCTACAGGCAGCATTTGCCTGGCTGCGATATCCTCGTCAGCCAACAACCGATGGACAAGGACCGGATCGATAGCGCGCCCAGGCTGCGGGCGATCTTCAATGTCGAAACGAATTTCCTGCCCAATATCGACTATGAATACTGCTTTCAGCGCGGGATCCACGTGCTGGCGCCGAGCGGTGTCTTTGCCCTGCCTGTTGCCGAAATGGGCCTTGGCTTTGCGCTGAGCCTCGCGCGCGGCATTCACACCGAACACGGGCGCTTTCTCGAAGGCACGGAACGCTACGGGCTCTCGGGCAATCACGAAGCCGAGCTGATCACCGGAAGCGAGATCGGGATCATCGGCTTTGGCGATCTGGGGCGTGCGCTGGCAGCACTGCTGCCAGGCTTCAGGCCAAAGGCCGTTCGCGTCTATGACCCCTGGCTCCCGGCAAGCCACCTGCGGCGTCTTGGCGTCAAGCCCGCAAGCCTCGATGACGTCCTTTCAAGGAGCCGTTTCGTCTTCGTCGTTGCCTCGATCACGACCGAAAACCGTCACCTTCTGAATGCCGAAAAACTTGCGCTTCTGCAGCAGGGCGCATCGCTCATTCTGCTCAGCCGTGCTGCGGTCGCCGATTTCGATGCCGTGCGGGCACTGACGGATGCGGGCCGCATACGTTTCGCAACGGATGTCTTCCCCGAAGAACCGGTCGCGAAGAATGATCCCTTCCGTCAGGCGAAGAATGTCCTCTTCTCTCCGCACCGGGCGGGCGCACTTCAATCGGCACTGAACGAGATCGGGCGCCGGATTCTGGACGACATGGATCTCGTATCGCGTGGCCTGCCACCCGTCTCCTGCCGCCGGGCCGAACGGGAAACCGTCATGCGGCTGCGCAGCAAGCCGATCGACAAGACCTGACGGGGTCAGTTAGGCCTGATATCGCTGCGGGACTTGAGCAGTTCGTGATCGACCAACGCGCCGCGCTCGGTGACGACGGCTGCGGCAACAGATGCCGCGAAGGCTGCGGCACGCGCCGCATCGCCGTTCTGCAGGTAGGCTGCAAAGAAACTTCCGTTGAAGCTGTCGCCAGCACCTGTCGTGTCGACCACCTGCTCGACCTTGTTTGCGGCGACAAACCCTTTCGCACCATCAAAGTCAAAATGCGCGCCCCTGGCGCCATCCTTGACCAGGATATTGCGCGCGCCGAGGGCCCGATATCGCGCGAAGCAGGCCTCGATGGAGGCATCGCCGAACGTAGAAGCCTCATCATCAAAACTCGGCAGAGCGATCGTGGACACTTCAGCGCCGGCACTGATCGTCGCGCGCATCGCAGCCGCATTTCGCCAAAGGCGCGGTCGGATATTCGGATCGAAGGCGACAAGCTTCCCAAGGTCGCGCGCGCGCTTCACCTCCTCCAGAAACGTCCGCGCGTCCGCCTCGGAGAGGATGGCAAGTGTAATGCCGGAGAAATAGACCACGTCGCTGGCATCGATGGCGGCGCGCAGATGATCGCGATCGGCCGCAAGAAGCCGCGCAGCCGAGGTATCGCGCCAGTAGCTGAACGAGCGCTCGCCATTGGAGAGACTGATCATGTAGAGCCCGGGCGACTTGCCTTCGATATGCTTGATCAGCGACGTACCGATCCCGGCCTTTTCGAGAAACGCACTCATATCCTGAGATTGCTGATCATGTCCGAGCGCCGTGAAGTAGTCGACGGCCCAGTTGGTGGGCAAAAATGCACGCGCATACCAGGCGGTGTTCAGCGTATCCCCGGCGAACCCCTTTCGAAAAAGGCCACCCTCTAGAGGAGCCATTTCGATCATGCATTCGCCGATCGACAAGAAGCGCTTCATGATCCTCTCCCACTCAGGTCGATTTCCGCTCTAACAGGCAATACCGGCGGCTGAAGAGAGTAGCAAGGGGCGTGTCAGACCAGATGCGCCAAAGCGGCACCGGTTTCGTAGTAGGCAGCCTTGATCCCCGTAAACCGTTCCGAATAATGGGCAATCGGGGCGACCGGGAGCGCGTCGGGATTGTTTTCGAGGAGCGCAATCGCCGCCTGCGTGCCGAACACGGTACCGGGGCCGATGCCGCGACCGGAATAGCCAAAGCATGCATAGGCATTGGGGCCAAAGGCGACGATCTTCGGAACATGATCCGCCGTCATCGCAATACGGCCACGCCAGGCATGTTCGAACGGCAGGTCGCCAATGGCAGGGAAGAGCTTCCTGAGAAGCTTGCGCGCCCAGGCGTCATGAACGGGTGAGAACGGCCCATCAGAGTTGCCGACGCCGCCAATGACCATCCGGCCCGCTTCATCGACGCGGAACGAGGACATGACGAGGGCCGTATCCCAGCAGCCCTCACCGCCTTTCAGGATCGTCTCGCGTGAATAAGCAGGCATCGGAGCGGTCGCATATTGGCAATAGTTCATGGCCGTGTATTCGGCCTTGAAAGGAGTCTCGATGCCAAGCTGGTAGGCGTTGACGGCAATCAGCAAAGACTTCGCCGTCACGCGGTGGCCGTTGGCTTCCACGACCCAGAGGTCGCCCTCGCGGCGGATCGCAGTAGCCGCGGAACGCTCGTAAATGGCTGCACCTTTCGCAACCGCTGCAGCGGCAAGACCACGGCAATAGGCAAAGGGCTGGATCGTTCCGGCACGAGGATCAAACAGCGAGCCGTGATAGGCAGATGTTCCCGTGCGGCGGGCGGTTTCAGCCGCATCCAGGACCGCGAGCGGTGCGCCATAGCGGTTACCCTGGCGGCAACGCTCTTCAATGTCCTTCAAGCCAGCGAGCGAGTGGGCAAGGTGAAGTGTGCCCTTGCGGATTGCCTCGCAACCAATCGCTTCGCGTTCGATGATTTCGAAGACCCGGCGCGGCGCGTCCGCCAGAACGTCGATCAGACGGCGACCTGCGGTCTCGCCCATCTGTGCAATGACGGTTTCCGGCGGAAGCCAGAGGCCCGCATTGACGAGACCAACATTGCGCCCGGATCCGCCATGCCCGATGATCTCCGCCTCGAGCAGACAGACGGAGGATCCACGACGCGCTGCCTCCAGCGCTGCAGAGGTGCCTGTAAATCCGCCGCCCACGATTGCCAGATCAACCGTCTGATCCCGGTCGAGCGTTCGCGACGCCAGAGCAACCTTGGAACTGTCACGCCACAGGATTGATGGGTTCAAACGGGTCATGGAACGGCTTCCTGAAAATCATGAACTCCGGCAACGGCCCGCAAGAGGCCGCCGCCACGTTTGTGCGGTTATTCTATACCCGCCTTATTCGATGTCGAATGAGACGCCCTGAGCGAGCGGCAGCGACTTCGAATAGTTGACGGTGTTGGTGGCGCGGCGCATGTAGGCCTTCCAGGCATCGGAGCCGGACTCGCGGCCGCCGCCAGTTTCCTTCTCGCCACCAAATGCTCCGCCGATTTCAGCACCGGAGGTTCCGATGTTGACGTTGGCAATGCCGCAATCAGAGCCATCGACAGACAGGAAGCGCTCTGCCTCGCGAACATCGAGGGTGAAGATGGAGGACGAAAGCCCAGCCGCAACAGCGTTATGATCGTCGATCACGGCGTCGAAGTCGTCGTACTTCATGACGTAAAGGATCGGCGCAAAGGTCTCCTCGAGAACCGGGCCAGCCTGACGCGGCATTTCGACGAGGGCCGGCTTGACGTAATAGGCCGTGTCCTTTCCGGCAGACGCGACGCGCTCGCCACCGGTCACAACGCCGCCCTCAGCCGTGGCCGAGGCGAGTGCCTTCTGCATGGCGTCAAACGCCTGCTTGTCGACGAGCGGACCCACAAGCGCATCGGTTTCCAGCGGGTTGCCAACGGAAACGCTGCTGTAAGCCTTCTTCAGGCGCGGAACCAACTGGTCATAGACGGATGCATGGACGAAGAGACGGCGCATGGTCGTGCAGCGCTGGCCAGCCGTGCCCATGGCACCAAAGGCAATGGCGCGCAGCGCCATGTCTAGATCGGCAGTCGGGCAGACGATACCGGCATTGTTGCCGCCGAGCTCGAGGATGGAACGCGCAAAACGCTTGGCAAGACGCGGCCCAACTTCTCGGCCCATGCGGGTCGAGCCCGTGGCTGAAACGAGCGCCACGCGGTGATCGTCCACCAAAACTTCACCAATTGTCCGATCGCCGATCAGAACCTGGCTCAGGCCTTCCGGTGCATCGCCAAAACGCTTCAGCGCGCGTTCGAGGATAGACTCGCAGGCGAGCGCGGTGAGCGGGGTCTTTTCAGACGGCTTCCAGATGATCGAGTTGCCGCAGACAAGTGCAAGCGCCGCATTCCAGGACCAGACCGCGACCGGAAAGTTGAAAGCGGAAATGATGCCGACAACACCCAGCGGATGCCAGGTTTCCATCATGCGGTGGCCCGGACGCTCCGTAGCAATCGTCAGGCCGTAGAGCTGGCGCGACAGGCCGACTGCGAAATCGCAGATGTCGATCATTTCCTGGACTTCGCCAAGGCCTTCCGAGGTGATTTTGCCGGCCTCGATCGAAACCAGACGGCCAAGGTCAGCCTTCACAGCGCGCAGCTCTTCACCCAATAGACGCACAAGCTCGCCACGCTTCGGCGCGGGCACAAGACGCCAGGACTTGAAGGCAGCATGGGCCTTGCCAACCATCGCTGCGGCATCGGCAGCGGATACAGTCTTGAGAAGACCGATCTGCTCGCCCGATACCGGAGAGTATGAGGGCATGTCGCCACCCGCATAAAGCGCCTTTTCGACGCCGAGACGCGACAGGATTTCGGCGGCTTCCTGTGCCACATTGACCGGCTTGACTGCAATATTCATGTCGGGTTCCTTCATCTGGATGATGTGGCGCGCAAGGTTCGAAATGACCGCTGGCAAGCGGCTCCGCCACGTTTCCTGCCACATCTTAGCACAAAGCGTTTGATTTCAAATTCGCATTATATTTCTTGTTTCACCGCATTTCTCATGAGAGATTGGGCTGTGTTGATGCGAAATTGGAATGAAAATGCGTCGTAGCCTAGTTCCCGACATAGCCAATCTCCAGGCCTTCGAATGCTGCGCACGCCACGGTAACTTCACACGCGCGGCTGAAGAACTGAACCTCACCCAAAGCGCCGTCAGCCGTCAGATCCGCGATCTCGAACAGCAGACAGGCCTCCTTCTTTTCGAACGCGTCCGCCAGCGGGTCATCCTTTCCGATGCGGGCAAAAGGCTGCTGCCGGACGTCCGCCAGTTGCTGGCACAATCCGAAAAACTGATGATGCGGGCGGTCGCTTCGGCAGAAAAGGATGAGTCGCTGAGTGTCGCGACGCTCCCGACCTTCGGAACTCGTTGGCTGATGTCACGCCTGCCCGATTTCCTGGCCCGCCGCCCTTCGGTCGCGCTCAATATCGAGTCCCGTTCGGAGCCTTTTGATTTCGAGCAGCAGAATTTCGACCTCGCGATCCATTACGGCCAGCCGACCTGGGCCAAGGCAATCTCGACATTCCTGTGCAGCGAGAACGTCCTGCCGGTGGCAAGCGCAGCAACAGCCCAGGCATTCTCCCCAGACAAGCCTGGCGATCTGGCAAACCTTCCGCTTCTGCATCTGACAACCAGACCAAGGCTTTGGTCGCAGTGGTTCGAGGCAAATGGCGTCGAGACCGAGAACAGCTTTCGCGGCAACCGTTTCGATCAGTTTTCCATGATGATCGGCGCCATCCATGCCGGCATGGGAATTGGCCTTGTTCCGTCCTACCTGATCGAGGACGACATCAGCGCCGGTACGCTCGTCCCGCTCTTCGATCTGCCTATGGCTACAGAATTCGGCTATTACATTGTGATGCCGGAGGACAGGCAGCACAATCCGGTTGCGGTGGCTTTCCGGGATTGGCTGCTTACGAAGGTCAACCGCCCCGCTTGAACCGTGCCCGAAAGGTCTTGCGAAAGAAACTTCTGTTCCCTTACGATCTGATCTTGAAAAAGCCCGTTTAGAAGGGTTAGAGCGGCAAATCATTGAACGCCAGAAGAATTCTAGAGCGTTTCCACTCAATTCCGGGTCATTCTGACGGAGCGATTTTGTGACAGGATCAAGCGAAAGCCCGCAGGGCATATCCATCGATACGTTCAAGGGCTTTCGCACAGATATTGGCGCAAAAGCGCCCGTCCCTTCGGGTTTCCGAATGGCGGGTGCCCGCAGGCGAGCCGGTCTTAACCGATGCGGGAGCATCGCCCTGCAACCGTCTCACCAGCGGATCACACGCGCCAATCGAGAAACAGAACTGACCCGGTATTGGGTGGAAATGCTCTAGCGTCAGGACCCGCAGGTGAATCCGAAAATCAAAGGCCAGATCTTTACGCTGACGGCGATCGTGACGTTTGCCGCGCAGGACGGGCTATCGAAGTATCTGGCGACGCATTATCCGCCAATTTTCATCACCATGATCCGCTTCTGGGCATTTGCGGCATTTGCGATCATCGTCGGCATGCGAAGCTCAGGCGGCCTTCGCGCCGCAATCGCCTCAAAGCGACCTTGGTTGCAAACCTTGCGCGGTGTCCTGCTGGTGTCGGAAATCGTGGTATTCGTGTTCGCCCTCTCAAAGGTCGGCATGGCGATCACGCAATCCATCTTTCAGGCGGCTCCACTTCTCATTACGGCACTATCCGTGCCCATCCTCGGGGAAAAAGTCGGCTGGCGTCGCTGGTCGGCCGTCATCGCGGGATTGCTCGGGGTTCTGCTGATCATAAATCCCGCAGAAGGACATTTGAGCGTCAGCCTGCTGCTTCCCGTATCGACCGCCATCATGTTTGCTGTCTACGGCATCGCCACAAGGGCAGTCAGCAGCTATGACAGCCCGACGACCAGCCTGTTCTACACCGGTGTCATGGGCGCGGCTGCGATTACCCTAATCGGACCGTTCTACTGGACTCCTATCGCCGCGTCCGATCTGCCCTATCTGATCGCGCTGTGCTGCAGCGGCATGTTAAGCCATTACATGCTGATCCGCGCCTATGCGATCCTTCCCGCCTCAGAAGTCCAGCCGCTCAGCTATCTGCAGCTTGTTTTCGAGGCTGTGATGGCCGTCGTCCTTTTCGGAGAAATTCTGACATGGAATATGATTGCAGGTGCGACGATTGTTGTTGTCGCGGGGCTTTTCACGATCTGGCGGGAAAACGTGAAAGGCGCGCCAAGGGTCGCCATAGAGCCCGCCTGAATGGCTGACGGGCCAGTTTTTCATCAGGTTGCCTAAATTTGAAACATTGAAGCTGCCAAAGCTCTGGCAGCAGTGTTAAAGCAAACACTACGCCGTTCCTGCCGCCTGCGAAATCATCACCCATGACCACGATATTTCATCGCCTCAACCCGTCATTCGTGCCGACAAGCCCCAGAGAGCGGCTGCGCGCGTCATTAGGTGCCTTGACGGGTATCGGCCTCACGGGCTTCATCAGCACGTGGTCGCTCGGTCATGATGTCAGCCTGCCACTTCTGATCGCGCCGATGGGCGCATCTGCCGTCCTTCTCTTTGCAGCCCCCGCGAGCCCTCTGGCGCAACCGTGGTCCATCATTGGCGGCAATATCGTGTCGGCGCTGATCGGTGTCATCTGTTCTCGCTTCATCAGCGACCCGTTGATCGCAGCAAGCCTTGCGGTCGCGCTTGCCATCGCGGCCATGCTGGCGCTCCATTGCCTGCATCCGCCGAGCGGCGCTGTTGCGCTGACTGCAGTTCTGGGCGGCCCTGCCATCCACAATGCGGGCTTCGGTTTCGTGCTGTCGCCCGTGGCGTTGAACTCGCTCGCCATTCTCGCCGTCGCGCTCACCTACAACAATCTGAGTGGGCATCGATATCCGCACCGTTATCCCAAGGCCGCGCAATCCAGGATCGGGACGGCGGATCCTGCCCCGTCCACGCGAGTTGGCGCTGGTGTCGAAGATATCGAGGCGGCCCTGGCAGAGTTCGATGAAGTGGTGAACGTCAGCCCCGACGACCTGGACCTGCTGTTTCACAAGGCCCAGATCCGCGCCTTCAACCGTCAGGCGAGGCACCTGAATTGCGGGCAGATCATGTCGCGTGACGTCTTGACGGTGGGTCCCGACGACCGGCTGGAAGACGCCTGGAAGATCCTGATTGCACGGCACATCAGGACCCTGCCGGTAGTCGATGTAAAACGCGTCCTGCAAGGCATCATCACGCGCTCGGATTTCCTTGAAAACTCGGTGCTGACCAATGACGGCTTGCTGCATCTCGGTTTTGGGAGGCGCTTCATGGCTAGGCTTAAGGGCGAGACACTTCCCCGAAAGGTTGCCGATATCATGAGCCGCCGTGTTCAGTCCGCACTGGCCGAAACGCCAATCAGCCTTCTCGTATCACCGATGGTCGATCAAGGTATCGATCATATGCCGGTGGTAGACGCCGAAAACCGCGTGATCGGCATTGTCGGCCAGTCAGACCTGCTCGTTGCACTTTTCCAAAGCGAACTGGATCACGTGGCAGCCCTGCCCGGGGCATAGGCTGCTCGCTCGATGCCATAACGCTGCAGCTTGTCGTAAAAGGTCTTGCGCGGAATGCCCAGCGCCTCGATTGTTGCGCGAACATCGCCCGCATTGTCCGACAGTGCCGCGCGTATGAGTTGCGCCTCATAGCGATCAACCCGTTCAGGCAGACTGGCGCCCTTCGTCGGCGCGACATCGACCGTACGAGATGTACCCGCCGTAAGGCCCAGAACGCAACGCTCGGCAAAATGGGCAAGCTCGCGCACATTGCCCGGCCAGTTGTGCTCACGAAGATGCCGGTCCAGTTCTGCAGACGGGGGCGGTGCGGGACGACCGAACTTTCTCTCAGCACGTTCCAGGAAGTAGTTGAAGAGCAGCGGAACATCGCTCATCCGCTCGCGCAATGGCGGAATGGTAATGGCAACAACGTTCAGGCGATAGTAGAGGTCTTCGCGGAAGTCCCGCCTCTGTGATGCGTCGCTCAGATCGACCTTCGCAGCGGCAACCACCCGCAAGTCGACGGCGCGGGTCTCATTGGTTCCCAATGGCGAGACTTCGCGGGCTTCCAGAACGCGCAACATATGAACCTGCGTTGTCGGCGGCATGCTTTCGATTTCATCGAGAAACAATGTTCCGCCGCTGGAATGCTCGATGCGGCCAATCCGCTTTTTCTGGGCGCCGGTAAAAGCGCCGGCTTCATGCCCGAACAGTTCGCTTTCCAGCACCGTTTCCGGAAGCGCGCCGCAATTGAGCGCCACGAAATTTCCCCGCGCGCGGCGGCTCCACTGATGCAGCAATTGGGCGACGACTTCCTTGCCGGTGCCCGTTTCGCCCGTCAGAAGGACATCGACGTCCGTATCGGCAATCTGGCGCAGGGTATGGCGAAGCCGCTCCATTGCCGGCGTCTGGCCGATCAGCGGCAGGTCATCGCCGGCATTGCGCGCCATCGATCGGAGACGTCGGTTTTCCACCACAAGTGCGCGCATATCAGCGGCACGCCGGATGGACTGGACCAGTGATGCCGGATCAAACGGTTTTGCGACAAAGTCATAGACGCCCTGCCGCATCGCATCGACCGCCATCGGAATGTCGCCATGCCCGGTCATGAGGATGACAGGCAACTGATCATCGATCGCGCGGATGCGTTCAAATAGCTGGCGGCCATCCATCCCGGGCATACGGATATCGGACACGACGATGCCGGGGAAATCTGGTTCGATTGCATTCAGGCAGTCCTCCGCGCGCTGAAAGCTTCTGACATCAAAACCCGCGAGCTGGAGCGTCTGGCCGATTGCCTTGAGGAGATCAACGTCGTCATCGACCAGCAGAACGTTTGAAGTATTCATGATGACATGATCCTCGTGAGGGTGACCCTTGCAGTCGTCCCCGAAGGTCCGCTTGTGATGGCAAGATCGCCGCCATAGTCCGCCAGGATATCCTTGGATATGACGAGACCGAGACCCAAACCCTTCTCCTTGGACGTATTGAACGGGTTGAACAGAGAGCGCAGGATCTCAGGCGCGATACCTGGACCGTTGTCGGCTATGACGATCGTCACGTGGCGGTCGTCCACTTCCACGCCGACATCAACCCGCGCATCCTCCTGCATGGACATGGCTTCAAGCGCATTCTGAAAGAGATTGATCAGCACCTGCTCAAGCCGCACCTGGTTTGCGCTGACCATCAGCGAGGGCGCGATATCAGCGATGCGCAAGGCGTCCAGCCGCCCGGCAAAGCGGCTGCGTAGTAGCATCGTGGCTCCATCGAGCGCGGCCTTCAGGTCGACCGGCTCCGCCGGCATTCGGCCTTTGCGCGCGAATGCCTTGAGCTCATCGGTAATGGTCGCAATGCGTCTGGTCAGTCCGGAAATCTCGATCATGTTATCACGCGCGGCATCGCCCTGCGCGCGATCGAGAAAGACCTGCGCGTTGTCCGCATAGGTTCTGATCGTGGCCAGCGGCTGGTTGATTTCGTGCGCGACGCCGGCCGCCACCTGCCCGAGGATCGCAAGCCGGTTGACCTGAACGAGTTCCTGCTGAACCACCTGAAGCTTTGCCTCGGTGCTGCGGTGCTCGGCAATTTCGGTTTGCAAATGATCGCGGGCCTGCCGCAAATCCGCCGTGCGCTCGTCGACCCGGCGCTCGAGTTCGAGGCGAGCCTGCTCCTGCGCCCGGATACGAGCAGCAACCGTCTGGCGCCTGAAATAGAGAACGGCGACCAGCCCGAAAAACGGCATGAGAATGGTAAGCGCAAGCAGCCGCTCCTGCCGGACCGCAGCGGCAACCACGCGGTCGGATGGCACCAGTGTCACCAGATGCCACGGCGTAGACGGAACCATTGTTGAAATCCGCAGATAGCGGGTCGAGCTTCCGCCCGGCAACACCGCCGAGACAATGTCCTCATCGTCCAGCCCCTGCCGGATCGACGCGATGGGCAGAGGTGCAAGCGGTGCGTTGCCGAATTGCAGGCTCTTGCGCATCAAATCTCGTGCATCGGACGCCAACGGCGCTTCCGTCATGAAATGCCAGGATGCGACATTCGCGATCAGGACAACACCGTTGGCGTCCGTCACATATGTCGGACGAGAGGGATCACGCCAATCAGCCTCCAGCTGGTCGAATTCCATTTTGACCACGACAACGCCCGGCGTCTGCGTGTCACCATCGACCCGGCGGGAGATGTAAAGACCTGCGCGTTTGCTGACACTGCCGAGTGCGAATTCCTCGGCCGCCCCTTCCTTCATTGCCTTGTTGAAATAGGCCCGAAATGAATAATTGGAACCGACAAAGCTCAAAGGGTCGCGCCAGTTGCTGGCAGCAATCGCAACGCCGTTATGACCGATGACATAGAGAACCGAAGCCCTTGTCTGGCCGACCACATCTTCGAGCTTGCGATTGAGGTTGGCGACCGCATCGGATGCACTGCCGGACAAGGCCGCACGAACCTCCTGATCCTGAGCCAGCAGAAGCGGAAGTGCACGTGGCCGCTCCAGAACGGCGCGCAAAAGCGCTGCCTTGAGATCAATATCTGTTCGGGCCTCGGCGGCGAGCTGCGACAGTGCGTGCCGCCGCCCATAGCGACCCGCCAGATCAAACGCGCCGGATATGGCAATTGCGAACGCCAGCGCGAATACGACCCATCCGGCATTGCCCCGCAGCGCAGATAACATCTTCGACCCGATTTCAGGTTTTCCTGCCATCCTCCAATATGTGCATATTTTCGCACACAACACAAATATGCTTGTGCGAACTTTCGCATATATCAGCCTCTCGAGAGGCCGATATAGAGATATTATTTCGCTTTTTCATAACCTTAGGAAAATACGTCAACTTGGCACGCCACTTGCGAAGGCATCATCGGCGAACGATCGCCTGACGCATTTTACCCCGGGAGGCCATGACGGCGAGGGGTGCCTTGGAGGACACGATGAACATACCTCAAGCAACCGCGCTGCCGCGCGCCCATATGCCATTTTACCGGCATCTCTACTTTCAGGTCCTGGTGGCGATCGCTGCCGGCATTCTTCTCGGCCATTTCTACCCCGCGGTCGGCGCAGCGCTAAAGCCACTCGGCGATGCATTTATCAAGCTGGTCAAGATGGTGATCGCGCCTGTCATCTTCCTGACAGTATCGACCGGAATTGCAGGCATGGCAGACCTCAAGAAGGTAGGCCGCGTTGCCGCAAAGGCGATGATCTATTTCCTTTTCTTCTCGACGCTCGCGCTCGCCGTCGGATTGCTCGTATCGAACGTCATTCGTCCCGGTGAAGGCATGCATATTGCGGTCGCAACGCTTGATGCCAAGTCGGTCGCCGACTACGCCACCAAGGCGCATGACGCGACAATCACCGGCTTCCTGATGGCGATCATACCCGACACGATCGTCGGAGCCTTCGCCGAGGGGCAGATCCTGCAGGTGCTTTTCTTCTCCATCCTGTTCGGCATTGCCCTTGGCATGGTCGGCGAACGGGGCAAACCGGTCTACGATTTCCTGCAGGCGCTCTCGAGCCCGATCTTCAAGCTCGTGACAATCCTCATGAAGGCCGCGCCCATCGGCGCGTTCGGGGCCATGGCGTTCACGATCGGCAAGTACGGCATCGGTTCGATTGCCAATCTGGCGATGCTGATCGGAACGTTCTACCTGACGTCGCTGCTCTTCGTGCTGGTGGTTCTCGGCGCCGTCGCGCGCTACAACGGCTTCTCCATCCTCGCCTTCATTCGCTATATCAAGGAAGAGCTGCTCCTCGTTCTGGGCACATCGTCATCGGAGGCCGCACTCCCCAACCTGATGGCCAAGATGGAGCGCGCTGGCTGCGCTCGTCCCGCAGTGGGGCTCGTCATCCCGACAGGCTATTCCTTCAACCTTGACGGTACCAATATCTACATGACGCTAGCCGCCCTCTTCATCGCACAGGCCACAGACACCCCGCTGAGCCTCACCGACCAGATACTGCTGCTTCTCGTCGCCATGCTGAGCTCCAAGGGAGCGGCGGGCATCACCGGCGCGGGCTTCATCACACTCGCGGCAACGCTTTCGGTCGTGCCATCCGTGCCAGTTGCAGGCATGGCGCTGATCCTTGGCATTGATCGGTTCATGTCGGAGTGCCGCGCCCTCACCAATCTGGTCGGCAATGCGGTCGCCACCGTTGTTGTTGCGCGCTGGGAGAACGCCCTCGACGAAGCGCAGTTTGCGCGCGCAATGGCCGGAGAGATAGACATCGAAGCTGAAGGCGAAAACATGCCAGCACTGGCGGCATGACACCAGAACGGGCCGCGCCGATCACGTGTTACCCAGGCGCGGCCCGTTTCTACAGACTGAATGCAAGAATAAGTTTCGCATATAAATAGTTCCGAGATTCTGCATTTTCACTGTCAGATATAAATACGCAAATCATATCTGCGGAATTCCGACACACAAATGCTGGGACGGCGATGCATGGCGACTATTCTGCGCGCCATAGAGAAAATCACAGTTCTGGCGAATTGAAGAACGATAAGTCACGCTAATTCTGCCAAAAGTCGCATTCTATATGCAGACATATTACAATATTCCGACTTTATATTTTTAATCCGCATAGTTAAATTCGTTAAAATTTTGTGCGGGAATTCGTTAACGCGACTCTCCCGGCTGTTGATTTATGTTGAAAATCAACGTTATCCTAATGGTTAACGGGGCGATTCGAACATTGGCCCCAACCGTATTTGTAAAGCGTGTTTAGAGTAAAACATTTCCGCCGATTCTAGGAAAACCCATGACAAACATCTTGGATATTGAAAAGTTGCGCCCCGATTTGCTTGCCAAGTCCGACTCGGAGCTTGAGCGTCAGATCGTTGAAATGCAGATGGCTCTTCAGAAGAAGAAAGCCATCGAAGAAGCCAAGGAACGTGAGTTGATCATGGCGGAAGCCCGCCAGCGTGTCGACCGCATGGTGAGCGACATCCAGTGGCTTGTCGAAAAGGATATGCTGCTCGACCTCGTGACCCAGCTCATCTCGTTTGCGCCGAGCGCAAACGCCAAGGCTGAACCGCGCCCGGTTGCTGAACAGGCTCCGCGCTTCAAGAAGCCTTTGCTGGCTCAGGAACGCTAACGGATGTCGCGCTCAATTGGTTTCAATTGAGCGAAGCGAACATGCATCGGTTCTAAGAGCTACGGCGTCGTTTTTGCGTTCAATTGAACGCGTCGCGCCATAGGGGCTTCACCGACTGACGAAGCTTGCACTGCTGACAGGCCTCGAAAAGGGTTGCCGTCTGTTTAATGGATAACGGACTTGTCCTGCGCGCGCCACGACTCCGGTGCATGCTTTGGTCGTATAGTTGGATGAGACATACTGCCGGATCTCTGTTCCGGTAACTTTACTATGCCGGTTCATCATGTTGCGCGCTGCGCCGTGATGGCCGGCATTTTGTTTTTCCAATACCTCTAAGGATCGTGAAACCACGCACCAAATCGGAGCACGGGACGTCAAAGAGGCAATCGCCGAAGACGCTCCCTTGAAATTTCGGCAAAGCATCACCTGATAAAAGAGGATGAATGTTTCCGAAATGGCCGAAAATTCCGGGTTTCATTTTCTAAGAATACCGCGTTCTCCACTATTTTGGTTTTGCAGTCGATATGCCTGACGACACGGACATGTTTCGACCCGGTGCGAAAGAGAACCAGTTTTGCGAACTCAGTTGCGATAATTGACTTTGTCTATCTAGCTAATAGACTTTTGCCATTGTTTCATGGAGGTCCCGATGCAACGCAGTCATTTGAAATTCGGCATACTTGCGCTTTCACTCTCGCTGATTGCTGCACCAGTTTTCGTAGCTCGGGCTGAAGCCGGGCAGGAAATTCTCAACGTATCTTACGATCCGACGCGCGAGTTCTACAAACAGTATGACGCCGCATTTGCGAAATACTGGAAGGACAAGACCGGTGAAGACATCACCGTCAACCAGTCTCACGGCGGCTCCGGCAAGCAGGCTCGTGCTGTCATCGACGGTCTCGAGGCGGACGTCGTCACGCTGGCGCTCGAAGCTGACATCGACGTGATCGCGCAGAAGACCGGCAAGATCCCGGCCGACTGGAAGACCCTGCTCCCGGCAAATTCGGCTCCTTACACGTCGACGATTGTCTTTCTCGTTCGCAAGGGCAACCCCAAGGGCATCAAGGACTGGGCCGACCTGATCAAGGACGATGTCCAGGTCATTACGCCGAACCCGAAGACATCCGGCGGCGCACGCTGGAACTTTCTCGCTGCCTGGGCATGGGCAAAGAAGGAATATGGCGGCGATGACGCCAAGATCCGCGATTACATCACCAAGCTCTTCCAGCATGTACCGGTTCTTGATACCGGCGCACGTGGCGCAACGCAGAGCTTTGCAGAGCGCGGCATCGGCGACGTGCTGATCGCATGGGAAAACGAAGCCTATCTGGCACTCGACGAACTTGGCCCGGGCCAGTTCGAGGTCGTCTCGCCGTCGATTTCGGTCAAAGCCGAGCCTCCGGTCGCCCTCGTCAAGGGAAATGCTGACGCCCACGGCACGACCAAGGTTGCACAGGCCTATCTCGAATATCTCTATTCGCCGGAAGGCCAGGCGCTCGCTGCCAAGAACTACTATCGTCCTTCCGATCCATCCAAGGCCAATCCGGATGATCTGAAGCGTTTCACCAAAATTGATCTTGCCACGATCGACGATTTTGGGGGATGGAAGAAGGCCCAGCCGGAATTCTTTGGTGACGGCGGCGTCTTTGACCAGATTTACAAGCCAGCGAAGTAATTGACCATGGCCGCTCCTTCCTCTCTCGGGAGCTGGCAGTGGAAACAGCCGAGTGTCATCCCGGGTTTCGGGTTGACGCTCGGCATTTCGCTGACCATGCTGACCCTCATCGTTCTGATCCCGCTGGCGGCTCTCGTGCTCCGGGCCGGTTCCATAGGTATCGGTGGTATTTTCGAGATTGCGATGGATCCGCGAATTCTGGCCGCCTTGAAGACCAGTTTTCTGACGGCGTTCATAGCTGCGATTGCGAATGCCATTTTCGGCACGATTACGGCTTGGGTTTTGGTCCGCTATCGCTTTCCGGGCCGTCGGGTGCTCGATGCCTTCATCGATCTGCCCTTCGCCCTGCCGACGGCCGTGGCAGGCATCGCCCTGACCACCATTTATGCGCCCAATGGCATGATCGGCCAATGGCTCGCGCCGCTCGGCATCAAGGTCGCCTATACACCGGTTGGCATCGTGATTGCATTGATCGCTGTCGGCTTTCCTTTTGTGGTCAGAACGGTGCAGCCGGTTATGGAAGAAATCTCGCGCGAAACGGAAGAGGTTTCTGCGACGCTTGGTGCGCGACGCTGGCAAACAGTCCTCTTCGTAGTCATACCGCCCCTTATCCCGGCAATCCTGACCGGTTTTGCGCTGGCGCTCGCCCGCGGGGTTGGGGAATACGGCTCCGTCATCTTCATTGCCGGCAACCTACCTTTCAAATCCGAAATCGCACCTCTCCTGATCGTGATCCGTCTCGAAGAGTTCAACTATGCTGGTGCCACGGCGATCGCGGCGATCATGCTGGCGATTTCGTTCGTGCTGCTTTTCGTGATCAATGCGATCCAAAGCTGGAGCCAGAGGAGATTTGCCGATGCCTGAGCTCGACAAAAGCAGAACGTCCTTGCGCGATCCCGCAAGCGAACCAGCCTGGGTCCGCTGGCTCCTGATCATCATCGCGTCGATCTTCCTGGCGCTGTTTCTGGTTCTCCCGCTTGCAGCGGTGGTGATCCGGGTCATTCAGGCAGGCTGGGGCTCGTTTGCCGAGACGATGACAGATCGCGACACATTGTCAGCGATCCGTCTTACTTTCTCTGTTGCTGCACTCGCTGTCCCTTTCAATCTCGTCTTCGGCGTAACCGCAGCCTGGGCAATCGCCAAGTTTGACTTCAAGGGCAAGACGTTCCTGACAACGCTCATCGACCTGCCATTTTCAGTGTCGCCGGTCATCTCGGGTCTTGTCTACGTGTTGCTTTTCGGCGCCGACAGCTGGCTGGGGCCTCAGCTGAAGGCTCTTGGCTTTCCGGTCGTTTTTGCGTTTCCCGGCATTTTCCTCGCAACGGTCTTCGTGACTTTCCCCTTCATCGCGCGCGAACTCATTCCGCTCATGGAGGCACAGGGCACATCCGACGAGGAGGCTGCCATTACCCTTGGCGCAACCGGGCTGAAGACATTCTTCTTCGTGACGCTGCCCAACATCAAATGGGCGCTCCTGTACGGCGTGCTGCTCTGCAACGCCCGCGCCATGGGCGAATTCGGCGCAGTCTCGGTTGTTTCCGGCCATGTTCGTGGCAAGACCGATACCATGCCGCTGCATGTCGAGGCGCTCTACAACGACTACAACACGGGTGGTGCCTTCGCCGTCGCTTCGCTGCTGGCGGGTCTAGCCCTCATCACACTCCTCCTGCGCACGCTGCTTGAGATCCGCTACGGCGATCAGGTCGGCCACGGCGCCGGACACAAGTAAGCCACAAGGAATTGCACGTTTCATGGATATTCGTATCGACAAGATCCGCAAGGAATTCGGCGCGTTTCCGGCCCTCCACGATGTTTCGCTCAACATCCGCTCCGGTGAGCTGATCGCCCTGCTCGGTCCGTCCGGGTCCGGCAAAACCACACTTCTGCGCCTCGTGGCCGGGCTGGAACTGCCCACTCAGGGCCGCATTCTGTTCGGAGGCGAGGACGCTTCGTGGAAGAGCGTACAGGAGCGCCATGTAGGCTTCGTTTTCCAGCACTACGCGCTGTTTCGCCACATGACGGTGTTTGACAACATTGCCTTTGGCCTGCGGGTTCGTCCGTCCAAGGACCGTCCGCCGAAGGCCGAGATCAGCCGCCGCGTCGAGGAACTGATCGACATGGTGCAGCTGAGCGGCATGGAAAGCCGCTACCCGGCGCAGCTTTCGGGTGGTCAGCGTCAGCGCGTTGCGCTTGCCCGCGCGATGGCCATCGAGCCGCGCGTTCTGCTTCTGGATGAGCCCTTCGGCGCGCTCGATGCAAAGGTTCGCAAGGACCTGCGCAAATGGCTGCGCGAGTTTCATGACAGAACCGGTCACACGACGCTCTTCGTCACGCACGACCAGGAAGAAGCGCTGGAACTTGCCGACCGCGTGGTCGTGATGAGCCAGGGTAAGATCGAGCAGGTTGGTTCAGCCGACGATATCTACGACAACCCGCAATCCGCCTTCGTCTTCTCATTCGTGGGCGAGTCCGCACGGTTGCCCGTCGCGGCATCGGCCGGCCAGATCCTGTTCAAGGATCAGCCGCTCAACCTCTCAACGCCTCTCCAGAAGCCCGAGGCCAACCTCTTCTTCCGGCCCCGTGACATCGAGATCAGAGACAATGGACCGGCGATCGAAGGTCGTGTTGTGTCAACGCGTCGTCTGGCGGGAGCCCGCATTGCCGAGCTCGATCTCGGTCTCGGGCACGACGGTCATATCGAGGTGGAACTGCCGTTGAATGTCCAGACAGGACCCGGCGAGACGATCCGCTTTGTACCCTCACGTTGGGCGATATTCTGATGAATGTCGCGTTCAATTGAACGCACCACGCTGTATGTACGCATATCGAGGCAGGGGATTTCCCTGCCTTTTCTTCTTAATGCAATCCGAATTCAGCGAGCAGTTCCTCGCGGAATTTCACGAATCGCGTTTCGCTGCGGCTGCGCGGCCGCGGCAGATTGATCTCGATTTCGCGCGCCCTGCCACCCTTGTCCTTTGGCAGGACAAGAACCCGATCAGCCAGATAGACCGCCTCTTCCAGATCATGGGTGACGATCACCATCGTGACGTTCTCCTCGCTCCAGATGCGCGCCAGTTCCTCCTGCATCGTGATCTTCGTCATCGCGTCCAGAGCGCCGAGCGGCTCGTCCAGCAGAAGGATTTCCGGTTGAACCGCAAGCGCCCGGGCAATGCCGACGCGCTGCGCCATGCCACCCGAAAGCTGGGCCGGATAGGCGTCCACAAAATCAGACAGGCCCACGAGCTTGACATAGCGCCTTGCTTGCCGACGGATCTCGTCACGCGGCAAGCCGCGCGCCTCGAGCGGGAAACCAACATTTTCAAGAACCGTGCGCCAGGGAAGCAGCCTTGGCTCCTGAAAAATGACAGCCCGTTCCGTCCCGACACCCGAGACAGGCTCGCCATCGATAAGCACCCGTCCACCATCTGGCTCTTCGAGACCCGCCAGGACGCGCAGCAAAGTGGTCTTCCCGGAACCACTAGCGCCGACAATCGCAAGGCACTCGCCGCCACGGATATGCAGATTGACGCCGTTCAGAACATTGAGCTCGCGGCCGTTGATCCTGAACGTCTTCGAGAGGTCTCGAACTGTGACCTCCCCGCGATGCGGGCTTTGGGTTTCCATGGCGACCTATCTCAGTTTGTAGCGAAACGGGCCGGGTCGTAGAGAATGCTCTCTGCCGTCAGCTGTCCCTGCTTCAATTGGCCCTCGCGCACGAAGACATCGATCCAGAACTGCAGGTCGCGGTCGACCGCTTTTGCGCCCGGGCGCAACCCGTAGCCGGTGAAGAATTGCGCGATCTCGGCATTTTCACCACGAGACGCGAGCACCTTGGCCAGAACCTTGCGTGTTTCGTCGGGATTGGTGCGCGCATAGTCCAGTGCACGCTGGGACTGCTCGACAAAGATCTTCGCAGCCTTGGGATGCTTGGCAATCCAGTCACGTCGCAGCACGACGAAGCCGCCAGCAATTTCACCCAGAATGTCAGTGTCTCCGAAAATCTTCTGAAGGCCACCGTTCTTGAGGGCAACGCCCTCGAATGTCTTCTGCCAGTAGCCAAATGCAGTGACATCAACCTGCTTAGAGCGAAGCACCTGTTCCAGTTGCGGTCCTGGCACCACAACAAGCTTTGCAGCGTTCTCCGGCAGACCGACAGAGTGAAGCGCCTCGCGAACCGTGTAGTCGAGATGCGCCCCCAGCGTATTCACGGCGATCGTCTTGCCGGCAAGATCCTTGATCGACTTGATCGGACTTCCATCCAGCGAGAAGAAGTCGCTTTCCGTATCCTTGTTGATGCCGTTGCTGGGATAGGCTGCAACGAAGTCGTTGCCGTTGGCGATCGAATTCAGCACGGCCGAGGTGGCGGCACTGCCGATTTCCACGTTTCCGGAGGCGAGCGCGAAGAGCGATGCAGGTCCGCCGCTTGCATAGCCCACATTCTCGAGCTTGATGCCCGTACCCTCGAAGTAGCCGAGTGCTTCCGCCAGTTCATGCCCTGAAAGCCCACCCTGGGAGGCCATGTAGCGCAGCGTGACCTGCTCCTGATCTTCGGCGAAAATCTCGCCAGTCGGCACCGTCAGAAAGAGGCTTGCCGAAAATGCAGCCAGATAGTTGAAGCGGCGGCGGGTGATATTCATGTCGATTCTCCTTGAAATTTGGTCGCCCATGGCTGGGCTGAATTCATTTTGCCGCCAGAGACCACCGGCACAGGTACCGTTGGAGGCCCTCGAGCGCGAGGTTGGCGGCAAGGCCCAGAAGCGCCAGGATAAGGATCGCGGCAAACATCAGCGGGATCTGGAAATTGTACTGGGCGTTCATCACTTCGAAGCCGAGACCGCTGTTGGCGCCGATCATTTCGGCTGCGATCAACAACAGGAGTGCAGTGGTGGCGCTGAGACGCAAGCCGACAAAGATCTGCGGTAGAGCGCCTGGAAGGATAACGCTGTTGAATATCTTGATCTGGCCCGCCCCATAGACGCGCGCCATCTCGATCAGCTTGCCATCGACCTGCTTCACCCCGCCGATCGTGGCCAAGAGGATGGGAAACAGCGTCGCCCAATAGATCACGAACACCTTTGACGTTTCGCCGAGCCCGAGCAGAAGAATAAAGACCGGATAGAGCGCCAGAGCTGACGTCTGACGGAACAGCTGCAGGATCGGATCAAGCACCCGCTCGACGACGCGAATTTGCCCCATGAAGAGGCCGAGCGGAATTCCGGTCACGACGGCAGCGGCAAAAGCGATGCCGGCGCGCTGCAAGCTGATCCCCAGATCCCGGAGCAGCGGCCCGGTTGAAAATCCATTCCAGAGCGCCGTCACCACCCGGTCCAGCGGCGGCAGGACCGCTGGATTGATCCAGCCGACCATCGCTGCAATTTGCCAAAGTGCTGCGAGCGCCAGCAATGAACCATAGCGGGAGAGAAATGCGCGCCCGGACCTTGCAATGAGCCGTCCGGCCTCAACGGATACGTGATGTCCTTCGCGATGCGGCTTGAAGGCATATGCGTGTTCGGTGTCGATTGCCATGGTGCGATCCTCTCCCGCCCGTTTCGATTATTCCGCCGCCTGGACCGCGTCGCGCGGCAAGGTCCAGCGATTTTCGGGGAAGGGCAGTCCCAGGTTTTCCCTGAGGGTGCGCCCTTCATAGGCGGTGCGGAAGAGACCACGCCGCTGAAGCTCCGGGATCACCAGATCGACAAAGTCGTTGAGCCCGGTCGGGAGCCAGGGTGGCAGAATGTTGAAACCGTCGGCGGCCTCGTTTTCGAACCATTCCTGCAGCGTATCGGCAATCTGCACTGGCGTACCCACGACGGTGAAGTGACCACGCGCGGATGCAACCCATTGGTAGAGCTGGCGGATCGTGAAACTATTTTCATCCGCAATCTGGCGCAGTAGCGCCTGACGGCTCTTCATGCCTTCGGTTGGAGGTGCCGGCGGCAGAGGGCCATCGAGGTCGAAACCGGTCAGATCGAGCGTGCCACCCGTGAGGCCGTTCAAGAGGGCGATGCCGTCTTCCTCGAGAATGAGGCTCGTCAGCTGCTCGTACTTTTCGCGCGCTTCTGCCTCGGTGCGACCAATGAAGGGCGATACGCCAGGCATCACCAGAATGTGGGACGCGTCCCGCCCGAAGGCGCGGGCACGGTTCTTTATGTCCCGGTAAAACTCCTGCGCGGTCTCGATGTGCTGATGCGCCGTGAAGATCACTTCGGCGGTCGAGGCCGCCAGGTCGCGACCGTCTTCCGATTGTCCGGCCTGCACGATGACCGGATGGCCCTGCGCCGAACGCGACACATTGAGCGGCCCCTTCACCTTGAAGTGCTCGCCACGATGATTGGTGTAGTGGACCTTGTTCGGATCGAAAAACTGCCCGGTCTCGCGATCGCGAATGAAGGCATCGTCCTCGAAACTGTCCCAAAGCTTCTTGACGACATCGACAAACTCGCTTGCCCTGCGATAGCGGAAGGCATGCGGGTGCTGCTGGTCAAGGTTGAAGTTCTGTGCGGCGGCCTCAGTCGCAGTGGTTACGACATTCCAACCGGCCCGACCATCCGAAATGAGATCGAGCGATGCGAACTTCCGCGCCAGATTATAGGGCTCTTCGTAGGTGGTCGAAGCGGTGGCGATGAACCCGAGGTGGGTAGTCAGCGGCGCCAGTGCCGAAAAGAGCGTTACCGGCTCGAAGCCTGCGACCTTGGCGTTGCCGCCTTCGGTGCCGCCACCAAACGAGATCGCCAGCCCATCGGCGAGGAAATATGCGTCGAAGAGGCCGCGCTCGGCGGTCTGCGCGAGTTCCTTGTGAAAGGCGAAATTTGTTGCGCCGTCGAGCGGTTGGTCGGGGTGCCGCCATGCTGCAACATGCTGCCCACCACCCGGGAGAAATGCGCCCAATCTGATCTTTCTGCTCATGCTCGTCTCCATAAATTCGTCAGAGATTGATTTGGGGGCCTCAGCCTCTCCAAGCTGGACCTGAGTTCGCTTCCTGATTGTTCAGAAGCTTGCCGCGGCGGCTTCCTGATGCAGCCGCAGATGACTGATATTGGGCAACTGCCGCTCCTGCTGGCGCGGCTGGGGTAAGAACGGCGCGAACTGGCCAATGGCGCGATCGACACGATCGGAAATGCCACCCGAAACCAGACGACCGTTGGCAAAATCGCGCTCTGAAACATAAACGCCGGTTGCCAGTGTCTGCGCTTCCATGAATGCAAACAGGGGACGCAACTGGTGCTCAATGACGAGCGCATGCTTCTCACCGCCTCCGTTGGCGGCCAGCAGGACCGGCTTGCCGACAAGCCAGGATGGATCCAGAAGATCGATCAGATGCTTGAAGAGCCCCGGATAGCTGCCCTTGTAGACAGGCGTCGCAATCACCACCGCACGGGCCTGCACGATGCGATCAACGATCTGTCGCGAAACCTCTCCAAGATCAGAAAACTGCCGCGCCAACCCGAGCTCGATGCCAAAATCGTTGAGATCGTAGGTCTCACCCTGGACATCAAAACGGCTGGAAGCCCTCGTGACGATTTCGTCGAGGAGACTGCGCGTTTTTGACGGTGAACTGACGTTGCCGGACAAGCCAACGATGAAAGATCGGGACATGGCGCTTTCTCCATATTATCTATCGTGTGAATAGATTAATGTCGAAAAATGCCCTGTGTCCATTCCGTATTATTGACCGAAAAGAGGATGAACATGCTTCCCGGAAGCGCTCCGGCAAGTGATTTCATCTACCTCTCCGGCCTGGCTTCCCGATCCTTCACCGAGGCGAAATGACCCGCTCGCCGGGACTGGAACTGCTCGGCAAGGCGGCGCGCCTGAACCCGTATGTCCGGGATCGCGATGGTCTCCCAGTTGCGGGCCATGGTCACCGGGCCAATCCCGAATATGCGGGAAGATGGAACCCCTTCGGCACTGAGCAACGCCCCGGCGGGGTCGAACTCCAATCCCAGGCCATGCGGACAAAGACGCCCCTGCCCGCGCTGGATCAGGCTTTCGACAAATGGTGCAAGCAGGTGTCCTGATGTCTTCCTGACGCCACGGCAATCGTATGCGATATCGACCTGATGCCGCACATGGGTGCCCGATGACGGATCGACGATACAGGCAATCGTCTTTTCGCCTTCAGCGCGCGCACCGTTGAAACGGCCGCGGGCAACGGTCAGCTGACCCGTGCGCAGTGCCTCCTCGATGCGCGCTGACTGGGCGGGCGGCATGCGGTGACGGTGAACGTCCCAAAACGCTGCGGCATGCCGCAGGAAACGGGCACGGGAGTCGGATGAGAGATGCCGCCAGATGGCCTGGTTATGCGGCCTCAGACCGTCCATGACATCACGCCAGTCACCGCCGCGCGCCTGATGGGTGCGCACAAGCTGGCGCAGCCAGCGCGTCAGGTAATGAACACTTGCGCCGAGCGGAATGTCGGCGGTCGATAGTTGAAGAGGATGATGTGCCCCATGGGCTTGCGGCATCAAGCCTCTGCGTGAGACGACGTGAATTGGCCCCTGATGACCAGCATCGAGCAGCGACAGCACCTTGTCGACCATCGATAGCCCGGACCCGATTACGAGGACCCTGGCATTCGCATCATTCGGCAAATCACAGGACCATGCATCGCGCAGCGGGCTGGCGACCTGCTTTCTCACTCCAAAACCGGACGCTATCACCGTGTAGTGGGCCGGAAGGAAAGACCCGTCAGCCAGAAGAATTTCAACGCCGCTGTCCATCTGCCTGAGCCCGGTGCACTCCTGATGCAGGATCCGCACCGAGACCGGCTGTCCCGGCGCCATCACATCCGCGAGCAACTCTTCGAGGTATTGCCCATAAAGATCACGTGGAACGAAGCTATCCGGCGCGACAGCCTCGCCACACCGCGCGGCGAGCCAGCGAAGAAAATGATCAGGTTCATCTGCAAAGCCGCTGATCTGTGAAGCCCGAACGTTGAGCAGATGCGACGGATTGCGGGTCGAATAGGCAAGACCTCGAGCCGTCTCCAGGGCGGGATCAATGATTGTCACACGCAGAGCATGCCCATCCTGGGCGTAACGCCTGATATTCGCAGCGAGCAGCGTGCCGCTTGCCCCTCCCCCGATGATAGCGATATGCGTCGTCATGTGCGCCTCCCTGGCCATTGGACGAATTCGTTCGCGGATGCCTCAAAGCATCCTAGGAAACGCCGAGGAGTTGGGACGCCTCTTCGCTTTCCACCATTCCCTTGAGATCTGCGACTGATTTGTTGTCGAGGACCGAGGCGATCGCCTCGCGCACCTCCAGCATCGAAAGCCTCACCGGGCAGCGAGCCTCGTCCTTGCAATCCTTGCAGCGATGATAGGCTGTGCGGCTGGCGCAACTGATCGGCGCCAAAGGACCATCGAGGACGCGCAGTGCATGACCGATCATGATCGTGTCGGCCTGACGGCTCAGGCGATACCCTCCGCCGCGTCCCTTCCGCGCAAGAACAAATCCGCCATTGCGCAACTCTCCGAGGATGGCGTCGAGAAACTTCTTGGACATGCCATGGGTCTTGGCGATCCCGACAGATTGCTCGAACTGTCCTTCCGGCAGATTGGACAGATGATAGAGCGCCTTCAATCCGTATTTGCCTTTCATCGAAAGCATCTGCAGCGTCTTCCTTTCGCGGATACACCGTCGAGGTGAGAGGTGAGCTGGGGCATATGGTCAAATGCGGACGAACAGCGATCGCGTTGTGACTCGAGGCCCAAAATCCCGGAGATCTGTGCGGGTCATTCTCACTCATGAGAAGCGACCGTGCACGACGATCATCACGACGATGAGGGCATAGGCGGCGCAGAATGCAGCCCAGCCAAGGCCGTTGGAAGATCGTGAAAGTGCCCAGCGCAACCTGTCACCGATGGCGAATGCGTGGGATGCATCGTGTCCGTCTGCACGAAGACGTTCAATTCGCTGCCTTATCATGCCCTTTTCCTCTCCAACCTTGTCATCCCAACCCGGGATAAACGCTGCTGCGCGAAAGCGGGGCGGTGTAAGTCCGCTACCATTCTTTAAATCTACTATAATTGTAGATTATGTAAACAAAATTCTTCAAAACCCACACCTGCCTAATTTTTCGCAGTGATCGAAAGCGGAAAATGGACAGCCAGAGGTGTAACTCTGGAACAGTCGCTCGGTGATGGATCTGCATGCGGCCAGGTTCTCGCCATTTGATTTAAACGCTCAAGACAACCTGAATTGGCGGCATTTTGTTCCGTCCAACGCGCATGAACGAAACAGGGCATGTGTTAGCGTTGCTCGACATCGACGGGATAGGCCGTCGTCATCTTGATGCGTTCCATGGCGAAATGCGACGTCACGTTCTTGAGGCTGACAGCCTCGGTCAAGCGTCGATAAAAGGCATCAAAGGCTGGCATATCGGAAACGGCAACCTTGAGCATGTAATCAACCTCGCCGGCCATTCGATAGATCTCCATGACCTCAGGCATGTTGCCCACGGTTTCGGAAAACGCATCGCGCCAGGCAGGGCTGTGATCTGCGGCCTCGACTGAGACAAACACGGCAAGGCCAAAACCGACAGCCACGGGCGAAATCAATGCGACCCTCCCCTGGATGACGCCAGATTGCTCAAGCCTCTGGATGCGCTTCCAGCAGGGCGTCGGTGACAGAGCCACGCGCTCGGCGATTTGCGCCACCGACAACGTCGCGTCACGCTGCAACTCTGCTATGATCTTTCTGTCGATCAGATCCATGATCGCCTCTGTCCCGGCTCGCAATTGACCACTTCGTTTCATGCAGCCATAAGAACATAATATCTACCGTTTTTATATACATTTTGCACTCTTCTGGACCTCGAAACAGAAAATCTGTTCGCCCGATGGCGCTTGGAAGAGCGTGTTCGTTTCTTTACCCGGGCAGAAGATGGCATGGTCGAGTTGGTCGGCAAGACACCTTTGCCGCTGATTTCACGACGAAAGCAGTTGCAAGCACCGGGCGCTGACCATAGGGTCGGGGATCACTCGTATTCAGGATCGAGCCTATCGATTGACCGTAGGCGACTTCCGGGGGAATCTGGCAAGCATGCGCGATACCGTTTTCATTCTCAATGGCCCAAATCTTAACCTACTGGGCAAGCGGCAGCCGCATATCTATGGTCATGAAACGCTGGCCGACGTGGAAGCTGAGTGCCGGAAGCTGGCTGCCACGCTGGATGTTGATATTCGTTTTCACCAGTCAAATGCCGAATACCAGATCATCGACTGGATCCATGAGGCGCGAGAGATTGCCGGCGCAATCGTCATCAACCCGGCAGCCTTCACGCATACCTCTGTTGCCATCCTTGATGCGTTGAATACATTCGACGGAGCTGTCATCGAGGTACACATCTCGAACGTACACAAGCGGGAATCGTTCAGGCATCATTCCTATGTGTCGCTTCGGGCCGACGGCGTGATCGCGGGTTGCGGGACACAGGGTTATCAGCTGGGGCTGCAGCGAGCGGCCTATCTCATCAAGACGAAGGCCTGAAGCCCGAACCGCTGGTCTTGGCCTGAAAAATCGTGGCCTATCATCCGGAAACAGCGCCGTGGCCGGGTCCGGTACGGAGTTCCGAGTGCTGACCGTCCGATGACAGCGCGATGATTTCGCTCTGATAATCCGAAATTTTACAAATGTGTCATCGAGATTGTCTGGACGTTCGTCCAGCGGATGATTAATTATCGACTAATATACTCCAGTTTCGCTCCGACACTAAGACGGATTTCGTATGAAGACTTTGCACCCTATTTTCGCGGTCGCACTTTGCCTCGCCGCCGCAGCCTGCAGCAATGAAAGCGGTGGAAAGCCCCCGCAGGGCGCACCGGGCGGCATGCCGCAGACCAGTGTAGGCGTCGTATCTCTCAAGACAACGACTGAACCCGTGACCATGGTCCTGCCGGGTCGCGTCGTGGCTTATCGTTCGGCAGATATTCGCCCTCAGGTTGGCGGCGTGATCAAGTCGATCGACTACAAGGAAGGCAAACCGGTCAAGGTTGGTGACACGCTCTTCACGATTGAGGACGACACCTATTCCGCGGCCGTCGCAGAAGCGCAGGCCGCCCTTGCCAAGGCTCAAGCCAGCGTCCCCAGTGCGGAGGCCAATGTCGAGCGCTACGAGAAGCTGGTCAATGCCGGAACGACAGAGGTCACGCTTGCCAGCGCGAAGGTTACGCTGCTCCAGGCGCGCGCCGACGTAGCATCTGCCGAAGCGTCGCTGCGATCCGCGCAGCTCAATCTGGATCGCACAGCAATCAAGGCACCCTTTGATGGATTGGCCGATGTCTCATCATTCAGCATCGGAAATCTTGTGACCGCAAGCCAGACCGACGCCCTGACCACGATCCGGCAGGTGGACCCGATTTATGTCGACATCACCGATTCCAGTGTCAACCTGCTGAAATTCCGCTCGCAGATCGATAGCAAGACAATCCAGCAGCAAACTCTCGACTCGCCGATCCGGCTGACGCTCGAAAACGGCCAAGCCTATGACAAGACGGGAAAATTCGAGCTGCCCAAGGCAACCGTCAGCGAAACGACGGGCACTTTCACAGTGCGCGCTTCCTTCCCAAATCCTGACCGATTGCTGATGCCGGGCATGTTCGTCCGCGCCATCGTCACGATTGGCAGCGAAACCGGCTACCTGATCCCACAACGGGCTGCAAGCCGCGATTCCAATGGTGCCCTGACCGCCCAGTTCGTCAACAAGGAAGGCAAGGTGGAGACACGTCACTTCACCACCGCCCGGCCCTCCGGCAACAACTGGGTCGTGACCGACAACGTGGCTGATGGCGACCAGTTGATCGTCGATGGCCTGCAGAACATTTCTGACGGCGCCAGTGTGAAGGCAAAGCCGGTTACGATTGACGAAAACGGCGTCGCCCACGATGCCGAGCCCGCCGCCGCAACCGCAGCCCCTGCAAAACCACAGGGCAGCTGACGATATCGCCCGGCGCCTCGATACAGTTGGCCTACGCCCCACGCGCGGGCGTTCGCCTTGCATGACAGACACGCTCGCGTTTTGACCACAGGGGCCGTTTGATCCCGTTTGCATTCAGGACTTTCCAATGGCCAGTTTCTTTATTCGACGTCCGATTTTCGCATGGGTGATTGCGCTTGTGATCATGCTCGGCGGCGGGCTGTCGATTACCAGCCTTTCGATCTCGCAATATCCGGAAATTGCTCCGACGACGGTGAGAATATCGGCGACCTATAGCGGTGCGAGTGCCGACACGGTGCAAAACTCGGTGACCACGATCATCGAGAACGCCATGACAGGTCTGGACGACCTGACCTACATGACGTCGTCCTCGTCGACCGGGTCATCACAGGTGACGTTGACGTTTGGCACCACGATCGATCCGGACATGGCCCAGGTTCAGGTACAGAACAAGCTGCAACTTGTACAGTCGCAACTCCCGAGCAGCGTCCAGACCGCCGGCCTGCAGGTTAGCCGTTCGTCAACATCGATCCTCATGGTTGGCGCGCTCGTCTCGACGGACGGGAAGCGCAATTCCGTGGAACTTGGTGATATCCTTGCAACGTCCATCAAGGAGCAGGTGCAGCGCCTCGAGGGCGTCGGTTCGATCAACTCATTCGGCTCGGGCTATGCGATGCGTGTCTGGCTCGACCCGCTCAAACTCTACAAGTTCCAGCTGACCCCGGCTGACGTGACAACGGCGATCTCTGCACAGAACCAGCAGATTTCTGTAGGCTCGCTGGGTGCAATTCCTGCCGCCCAGGGCCAGCAGATCAACGTGACCGTGACAGCTCAAAGCCAGCTGAAGACCGTCAGCGATTTCAACGCCATCATCCTCAAAACCGAGAAGGATGGATCAATCGTTCGCCTCGCAGACGTTGCCCGTGTCGAAATCGGCCAGGAATCCTATGGCGGCGACTCACGCATGAATGGCAATCCGGCAGCCGGCTTTGCCGTGAACCTGGCAACAGGCGCGAACGCGCTCGACACATCCGCCCGCGTCAAGGCCGAGCTGGCGAACCTCGCAGGGTCGTTGCCCGCCGGCGTCGAGATCCGCTACCCCTACGACACCACGCCCTTCGTAAAACTGTCGATCCAGAAGGTGGTGGAAACGCTTGTCGAAGCGATCGTTCTGGTCTTCTTCGTCCTGCTGATTTTCCTTCAGAACCTGCGCGCAACCATCATTCCCATGATTGCTGTGCCCGTGGTCCTGCTTGGGACGTTCGGTGTTCTGGCCATCACGGGGTATTCGATCAACACGCTGACCATGTTCGCCATGGTGCTCGCCATCGGCCTGCTCGTCGACGATGCGATCGTGGTGGTCGAAAACGTCGAACGCGTCATGGCGACCGAAAAATTGCCACCGCGGGAAGCAACTGAAAAATCGATGAAGGAAATCACCAGTGCGATCGTCGGCATCGCCGTCGTTCTCACGGCGGTTTTCATTCCGATGGCCTTCTTTGGTGGCTCTGTTGGCGTGATCTATCAGCAGTTCTCGGTGACCATCGTTTCGGCAATGGTTCTCTCTGCCATCGTTGCCGTGGTGCTGACCCCGGCGCTATGCGCCAGCATGCTGAAAGAGGGTAGCCACGACCATCAGAACCGCTTTGCCAGCTGGTTCAACCGGGGCTTCGACGGGTTGACCGGGCGTTATTCGCAAACCGTCGCCTGGCTGGTTCGGCGCACGGCGCGTGTTCTGATCGTCTTCGTCATCATCGGTGCAGCATGCGCGGGCCTTTTCGGGCGCGTGCCCAGCTCCTTCCTGCCGCAGGAGGATCAGGGTGTCCTGATGACGATGATCACCCTGCCGCCGAGCGCAACCCAGCAGCGCACGATTGCCGTCGTGAAACAGGTCGAAGACTACTATATGACCAAGGAAAAGGATGGCGTTGAAAGCGTGTTTGCCGCATTGGGCTTCGGCTTTGGCGGTTCGGGTCAGAACAATGCGCTTGTGTTTGTCAAACTCAAGGACTTCGACCAGCGCAAGGCGACAAACCTCTCCGCATCCGCCATTGCCGGCCGCGCCTTCATGAACTTCATGCAGATCCGGGACGCGCAGGTCTTTGCGCTTGCGCCGCCCGCGATCCCCGGCATGGGCAACACGAACGGCTTCTCGATGTATCTGGTCGACAGCGGCAAGCATGGAGCAACAGCTCTCAACAACGCCGCCAATCAGCTCGCTGACATCGCCAACAAGGATAGCATGCTGAACTCCGTGCGCGGCAATTCGAAACAGCTGGAAACCCAGATGAAGGTGGTGATCGACCAGGAGAAGGCTGGCGCGATGAGCGTTGATCTCGCCGGGATCAACACCCTGCTTTCGACGGTCTTCGGCGGCACGCATGTCAACGACTTCAATCTGAACGGTGAAATCAAGCCGGTCTATGTTCAGGGCGATGCGCCGTATCGCATGCAGCCCGACGATATCAACGACTGGTATGCCCGCAACACCAGCGGGGAAATGGTGCCGCTCTCAGCGCTCGCGTCCATTGAGTGGCTGCGCGCCTCTCCGTCGCTTGCACGTTTCAACGGCAACAACGCGATCCAGATCAGTGGATCGGCTGCATCGGGCGTGAGCACCGGTGACGCCATGGACGAGATGGAGAAGCTGGTTACGTCTCTGGGCGGCGGCTATACCACCTCCTGGGAAGGCATTTCCTATCAGGAACGGCTGTCGGGGTCGCAGGCGCCCCTGCTCTATGCGATCTCGGTCATGGTTGTTTTCCTGAGCCTTGCCGCGCTTTATGAAAGCTGGTCGGTGCCGTTCTCGGTCATCATGGCAGTTCCCGTCGGCGTCTTCGGGGCCCTGGTTGCCGCGGTCCTGTTCTCGCAGTCAAACGACGTCTACTTCAAGGTCGGGCTGCTCACGACCATCGGGCTTGCGGCCAAGAACGCGATCCTCATTGTCGAATTCGCGCGAGAACGCCAGAACGCGGGCAGAAGCATCCGCGATGCAGCAATCGATGCCGCCCGCCTTCGTCTGCGTCCGATCCTTATGACATCCCTTGCCTTTGTGCTCGGCGTGCTCCCGCTGGCCGTTGCCACCGGCGCAGGCTCGGCTGCACAGAATTCGATCGGCATCGGCGTCCTTGGCGGAATGCTGTCAGCAACCTTGCTCGGCATTTTCTTCGTACCGACGTTCTTCGTCGTCATTCGCTCGCTCTTCTCGAAGAAGACAGCGGATCAGGCCGAAGAAACAGCACAATGAGCAAAACCGGCCTGGTTTGACCAATCTATTCTTCGAGGATGGCAACCTGGCCGGTCAACGCTTCTGAGTCTGCGCCATCCAGCGCAAACTTGAGCGACACGGTCCACGTGCCGGCCTTGGCGAGATAGAGGTTTGGAACGGTCCACTGACCTGCCTCGGATAGCGTGGCGTTTACCCTGATTGGCGCGTCATTTGCAGCAGAGCTTTGAAGCTCAATCGCGACGCCGTGTATGGCAATATCCTCATCACCCAGAATGGCGGGATCAATCGTCAGGTTCACATAGCCAACCACGCCCGGGGTAACAGTCACGTCAGCACTCAGGCGCGCGCCATCCATATGCACGGATGCAGGTCGCTGGGCTGCCTCGATCAGCGCGCGCGGAGGTGGTGTGAAGCGCCAAAGTGAAACAGCCGAAAACACCGCAGCGACCAAGAAAAGTTCGACAAGAACCATGGTGGCGAGACGCCGTTGCGCATCCCGGCTCACTGAAAGCGCGCTCTCCCCGTCAGACTGAACCTTCAGCGCATCGACTGCAGGCGTCGTCAGCCAGAGCCGGTTGATGAGCGCAATCAAGAAAATGACCGCCACGATACCAAGCTTGATCGCCAGAACCCTGCCATAGTCGGTCGGGGCAAACGTGGCCAGATGCCGCATCTGTAGAATGCTCAGCACGAGGCCCGAGACCAGAAGCACCACGATCGCGAAGGGGATAGTGGCTGAAAACCGCAGAAGAAATCGCGCACTTTGCTCGGTGGGTCGAACGAGCGCAATGACGAGCGGAATGAGAGCACCGATCCAGAACGCGATCGCAACGACGTGAAAAAAGACGGCCGCGCCCGACAGCCAATGGGGTCGGGCGTCGCTTGCATGCCCGCTCAGCGTAAACGCACCGGCCATCAGAACGAGGGCGAAAAACGAGAGCGGACGTGCGGAGACGATCCCCACCCGCCCGGCAAACAAGGCCACGAGACTCGCAAAGACAAGCACGGCCAGGGTGTCGGCATAACTTGTTTCGAAGCCTGCTTTCCAGGTGGCGGCATCGAAAAGGTTACCGGGAGAGATTGCGAGCACATCCAGACCCTGGAGACCAAGCGCCAGCACCGCAAGCAGGATGACGATTGCGAGTCCGGGCTCCAAAAATCTGCGAAGACGGCCAACGGGCTGGCCAAGCAACGAGAGCGCCATGACGCCACCGATCCCGGCAAAGCTCGCCATGTAGAGCAGCGCGCGGTCGACAATAATTGCCGCTTTCGTCGCCTCTGGCGTTTCATCGGCAGAAAGCGCGACCTTGCCTTTGCTCGGCGCGCCGACGGAAAAGCCGACAATACCCGACACGGGATGTCCGTCAGCCGAGATCACCCGCCAGATCAGGGCATAGCTACCCTGCTCCTGAACCGACATGGACGTAATATGCAGCGTTCCGCCCGCCGGAACGACAGAGGTTTCGGGCACGAGGAGAATGCGCCCGTCCGGGTAGGCAAGCTTCAGGATGATCGGGCTGACCGGTTCGTTGAAATCCAGCGAAAGCTCTTGGGGGGCAGTGGAAAGAACCGCGCCGTCAGCAGGCGACGCAGAGACAAGGGTCGCATGCGCCAGGACCGGCAACGAGCCCGTGACCCAAAAGAGGGCAGCCAGCAGCAGCGGACTGCCGGACCTCTCGAACCACGATATGAGCTTCGCATGCACCACCGGATCTCCTTGTTTTTCGCAGATGACAAGGTTCCTTATCGCAGTTTCGACGCGAGAACGTTGCGAATTGCAAAACTGGAATTAATTCGCAGGACCCCGGGCAGCTTGGCCAGGATCTCCTTGTGGATGCGTTCAAATTCTCCGGCATTGGCGACTTCGACGCGGAGCAGGTAGTCGGATCCACCTGTCATCAGGAAGCATTCCCGAACTTCCGGGAACTTCCGCACTGCAGCCTCAAACCGATCGAGATGGTCCTCGGTCTGTCGTTCCAGGGTGATGTTGATGATCACCGCAATCGTCGCGTCAGCATTGGCTGTATCGATGAGTGCTGTGTAGCCGCTGATGATCCCGGCCTTTTCCATCAAACGTATGCGCCGCAGGCAGGCCGATGGAGAAAGGCCAACTTCTTTGGCAAGCGCTGCATTGCTGATGCGCGCATTGAGGCGCAGCAGACGGAGGATGTTACGGTCGATGGAGTCGATTGCGGTCATGAACGATCATATCAAGAATTGAAATTTTCCGCGATTATTGCTTATTTTTTGCAACTTTCAAAATCACTTTGATCGAAAAATCCACGATCGTTTCAATAGAATTGTCGACAATCAACACACGGGGACGACGATGGAAGCGGACGTGCTGCCTGAACGCGTAAGGACGGTTCAAACCGTTACCGGCGCGACCGGAAATCTTTCGATCGATCTCGGCGCCATTCGCCGGAACTACGCAAAATTGCGCAAGCTGGCGGCACCCGCCCGCACCGCAGCTGTCGTCAAAGCGGATGCCTACGGGCTGGGCGATCGCGCGGTCAGTGCCGCCCTTTATGATGAAGGCTGCCGTCATTTCTTCGTCGCACAGTTTGTCGAGGCGCAGCGCCTGCGTCCGCATCTGGGGCGCGATGCACAGGTTTTCGTCTTGAACGGGTTGCAGCCGGGCAATGAGCGTGCATGTGCAGCAGCTGGGATCATCCCGGTCGCCAACTCGATCGAACAGCTGGCCGCCTGGAACGAGACAGGCGAGACTCTCGATCGCGTCCTCCCGGTCGTGCTGCAGTTTGACACGGGCATGTCCAGGCTCGGCATCGCTCCGCAGGACCGAGCCGATGTGCTTGAACTCATCCGGCAGCGCGGACACGTCGAAGTCCTCTTCATCATGAGCCACCTCGCATCCGCAGATGATCCGGACAGCGAACAGAATGAGGATCAGCTTGATGAAATGCGCGCAATCGCGGGCGAATTCACGGGCTTTGATATCTGCTTTGCAAACTCCGGCGGAATCTTCCTTGGCGAGGACTTCCACGGTGTGCTGGCGCGCCCGGGTATCGCGCTTTATGGCGGCGCGCCAAACAGCGACCGACCGAACCCGATGGACCCCGTCGTCAGCCTCGATGTAGCCGTCGTCCAGACACGAACCGTCTCGGCAGGCGCGAAGGTCGGCTACAGCGGCGCACATGTCACGAGCGCTCCGCGTCGGCTGGCCACAATTGCAGCAGGCTATGCTGACGGTCTGCCGCGAAGCCTCAGCGACCGCGGGGCCGTCTACTACGGCGCGACGCGCCTTCCGATCGTCGGGCGGGTTTCCATGGACAGCATCACCGTGGACATCACTGCTTTGCCCGAAGGGACATTGCAACTTGGCAGTCTCGTTGAGATACTGGGGCCACATCAGACGCTCGAGGATATCGCGCGCGATGCGGGCACAATCGCCTACGAAATCCTGACCAGTCTCGGTAGCCGCTACCACCGCCAATATCTCTAGTGCATTGAATTTGACATTTGATACCCATCTGCGGCGAGCGCTCAGATCAAACGTCAAATTCGACAAGTTCACTGGGTTCATAAATCTGCTAGTTTCGAACTGAACAGGTGTTTCTGATATGAAAGTCATCGTTCTTGGCGCCGGCGTCATCGGCACGACTTCCGCCTACCAGTTGGCAAAGGCCGGTCACGAAGTGATCGTGATTGATCGCCAGCCCGGCCCTGCATTGGAAACAAGCTTTGCCAATGCCGGTGAAGTCTCTTTCGGTTACTGCTCACCCTGGGCGGCGCCCGGCATTCCCATGAAAGCGCTGAAGTGGATCTTCATGCAGCACGCGCCGCTGATCCTGCGACCAAAGCTGGACGTGGCGATGTTGTCCTGGATGACGCAGATGCTGCGCAACTGCACGTCAGCGCGCTACGCGCTCAACAAGAGCCGCATGCTGCGCCTTGCTGACTATAGCCGCATATCGCTGGCAGACGTGCGCGCCGAAACCGGCATCGCCTATGACGAGCGCATGCAGGGCACACTTCAGTTGTTCCGGACCGAACAGCAGCTCGATGCGTCAGCAAAAGACGTCAAGGCGCTCGCCGCCGATGGCGTGCCGTTCGAGGTTCTGGATCCTGAAGGCTGCATCAGGGTCGAGCCTGCTCTGGCGCGTGTGCGCGACAAGATCAAGGGTGGCCTTTTGACCCCCAAGGACGAAACTGGCGACTGCTTCAAGTTCACCAATGCGCTGGCCGCCAAAGCGGTCGAACTCGGTGCAGAGTTTCGCTACGGCACCGAGATCATCGGCCTCGATGTGGAAGGCGCGAAAGTTCGCGGCGTCATCACAAAGCAGGGCAAGCTGGCGGCAGATGCTGTTGTCGTTGCGCTTGGGAGCTACTCGCCGCTGCTCGTTGCTCCGCATGGTATCCGCCTGCCCGTCTATCCGGTAAAGGGCTATTCACTCACAATCCCAATCACCGACCCTTCGCGCGCACCGGAATCGACCGTCATGGACGAGACCTACAAGATCGCCATCACCCGTCTGGGTGACCGAATTCGCGTGGGCGGCATGGCCGAGATTTCCGGCTATACCAATGACCTTGGCCTGCCCCGCCGTCGCACACTCGAGCATTCCGTCATGGACCTCTTCCCCGGTGGCGATGCAACGAAGGGTGACTTCTGGTCCGGGCTCCGCCCCATGACGCCGGATGGCACGCCCGTGATCGGACCAACCAAAATCGCCGGGCTTTACCTGAATACCGGACACGGAACACTCGGCTGGACCATGAGCACGGGCTCCGCGCGCGTCATCAGCGATCTCGTCAGCGGTCGCAAACCCGATATCGATGCCCGCGAACTTGCTGTATCCCGCTACGCCTGAGATACCCAACAACCTACGAGGAGACATTCCATGCTCACAGAGATCAGCACCAAAGACGCCCCGGCTGCCATTGGCCCCTATTCGCAGGCTATCAAGGTTGGCAACCTTCTCTTCGTATCGGGCCAGATCCCGGTCGATCCGGCAACCGGTGAATTCAATTCCGACGACGCCGTCGAACAGGCCGGACAGTGCCTGCGCAATATCGCGGCGATCGCAAAGGCTGCCGGCGCTGACCTCGGCGCGACCGTCAAGACGACGGTTCTCCTGACCGACCTCGGTCAGTTTGCCGAGATCAACAAAGTCTATGCCAGCTTCTTCACAAGCCCCTTCCCCGCGCGCGCGACTTACGAAGTCAAGGCACTGCCCAAGGGCGCGAAGGTTGAAATCGAGGCTGTCATCGCGCTGGCATAATTTATACCAACGATCGTTGGTATTCGTCGTCAGACTATTTTCCAAAAGACAGAGCGGTCAAATGTTGGCGAGCGGCCGAAACCGCTCGCCAATCCTTTTTGGCCGGGATAGGACTTTCAGCAAGCGCAGCGGGAGGAAATGCAATGGAAAAAGACGAGTTCGCCCAGTGGTCACGCAAGGCCGCGGACTGGGGTGTCGACTACCGGTCATCACTCGACGATAAGCCGGTCCGTGCGCGAACAGAGCCCGGCACAATCTTCAACCAGATCCCCGCAGCACCGCCCGCTTCCGCCGAAAGCATGGACGCTATTTTCGCTGACTTTGAAAACATCATCATGCCGGGCATGACGCATTGGCAGCATCCGCGCTTCTTTGCTTATTTTCCGGCAAATGCCGCACCAGTCTCGGTCATTGCTGAATATCTGGTGTCGTCCGTCGCAGCCCAATGCATGCTCTGGCAGACATCGCCCGCAGCAACCGAACTGGAGACGCGCGTGCTGGACTGGCTGCGTCAGGCACTCGGTCTACCGGAAGGTTTTGCGGGCGTCATTCAGGATTCGGCTTCGACTGCGACACTCGCCGCCGTCCTGACCATGCGCGAACGCGCCCTTGACTGGAAGGGCAACCAGACAGGACTTGCGAGCAACCCGGCTGTTCGCATCTACGCATCCAGCCAGGTCCACACTTCCATCGATCGCGCAATCTGGATTTCCGGTATCGGGGCCGACAATCTGGTTCGCATCTCCACCCAGGGACCATTGCGCTCCATGGACACGGCGGCCCTTGAAGCAGCAATCATCGCGGACAAGGCGGCCGGTCACCTGCCGGCTGGCGTCATTGCCTGCACCGGCGGCACAAGTACCGGTGCATGCGATAACATTGCAGATGTCGTTTCTATTGCCCACAAACATGGGCTCTACGTCCATGTCGACGCGGCCTGGGCAGGTTCGGCCATGATCTGCGAGGAGTACCGACAGTTGTGGGCAGGCGTTGAAAATGCAGACTCGGTCGTCTTCAACCCGCACAAATGGCTGGGCGCCCAGTTTGATTGCTCCGCGCATTTCATCCGCGATCCGGCCGATCTCGTTCGCACGCTCGCAATCCAGCCAGAATATCTGAAGACGCACGGCAAGGACGGCATTCTCAATTATTCGGAGTGGTCAGTGCCGCTGGGACGGCGCTTCCGGGCCCTGAAGCTCTGGTTCCTTATCCGCTACTACGGACTGGAAGGGCTCAAGGCCATCATCCGAAATCATGTGTCATGGGCCACGGCGCTGGCCGAGCGCCTGCGCGCGACACCCGGTTTCGAGATCGTGACCGAGCCTGTCCTGTCGCTCTTTTCCTTCCGGCATAATGGTGACGCAGACCCGGACACCCACAACATCGATCTGGTCAACGCCATCAACGATGATGGCCGCATCTATCTGACGCAGACGCGCGTTGACGGTCACATAGCAATCCGCTTCCAGGCGGGGTCGTTCGAGACACGTCAGGAGGATCTCGACATAGCCTATGATGCGATCGTCGGTGCTGTCGGTCGCCGAGCGGCAAAATAGACTATTATTTTTGTAGATATTTCTGCATAGGCATGGATAGCCTATTGAAACTCGTCAAGTTTCAGCTTAAGTTTCAGGTGTTCTCAGGGCGGGGTGCAATTCCCCACCGGCGGTATCGGGATTTTCCCGGAGCCCGCGAGCGCTTGCGGGAGTAATCTCGCAAGGTCAGCAGATCCGGTGAGATGCCGGAGCCGACGGTATA